>Ga0255338_1000461_pt1 | contig 133251 bp, 137 predicted proteins | sample MeOH1_35cm_T4_19_FD_203715 | JGI IMG/M metagenome (GOLD analysis project Ga0255338, IMG submission 203715) | Sandy soil microbial communities from University of British Columbia, Vancouver, Canada - MeOH1_35cm_T4_195 | ecosystem: Engineered > Artificial ecosystem > Sand microcosm >... | reverse complement strand
ACCGCATGCCTTGCCCACTGCGGCATGGATCAACCCGCCACCACAGGAGAAACACCACGCCCACAGTCTTCAACTCTGCACAGTAAATTCATGAAGCCGGGTGTAGCAAAGTCATTGACACGTTCCGAACCGCGCTTCACCACGAGCGAGTACGTCAGAACTTTGGCGGCACCGTATCCACCAAGAAGCCTCGCGCACTCGAGCATGCTTCCACCTGAGTGCACAGAGCTGTCGAGGAGAAGCACCGGCTTATCGGCCAAGACAACCGCGTCTTGGGGGTCTTCTAGCGAGGCCTGGCCCGCAGTCTTGTTGTACGTGACCGGAACAGTTTGTACGTTATCAAGAACAGTGTCGGGGAGAAACGGAAGAATCTCACGCAGCAAATGATCGCCGGAATGACCGATCGGGCACCAAACCGTTGGTGCATCAGTGCCGAGACCCTCAATTCGAGCGGCTAGATCTTTTGCATAGGCTACGACTTCCTCTCGGCCTATGTAGATCGTTTTCAAGCAGTTGAAACCCTCGCCATCGGACGTCCGATAGGCGCTTGGTCAATGAGGTCACTCATCGCATCGAAGTAGCAATCGCTGCACTTCGCGTGATCGCCGACTTTTCTGTAGCCGTAGATGGCCTCTTGCAGAGGAACACCACAATCCTTGCACTGCTCAACAGAGCCTGCGACCTTGTCGCGCTGTGGCGCCTCGGCGAGGTACTGCCGTAGAGACATTGCCATTCGAAGGACTCCTCGGTTGGTGTTCAGGTAAACCCAGCATTCTAGCCGGATGTGCGCGCAGCTTCAACGTCCGGGCGCCGTCTAGCACATTTTGCAATGTTGCCAAGTAGGGGCGCGAGGTTTCTGTAGGACTGGGGCGTCTCCTCTCGCCACCTGAGGCCTCATGTTGCATTCACACAACGATCGAAGGTGCGCGGAGGACCGCCAAGCTCCTTTTTGTGAGCAGACCTGCCAGGTCAAAGAGCCCCACTCGAGGTCGCTCTGGAAGATCTCGTTGGCGCGGTGCAGCTCACGCATCTCGCGCTCGAGTTCCTTCACGCGCTGCCGATCACCCGTGGTCGGCCCTTCGCGCGCCGCTGTCACGCTCGTCCTAGCGCACCCAGCGCCGCCGCGTCTCTGGCGTGCAACCGATCCTGGTGGCGATCGACTCGATCGCCGGCCACTGCGACGGGTATTGGTCCTGACGTCAAAGCCTATGCACACGGCACGTTCGACGACCTCGGGGGGAAAACTTTGACTTCCTCATGATGGCTCAATCTTCTCAAATGAAGGAGCCTCCTCAAATCCCGGGGCGGTTCACATGGCGCAGCGTTTGCGCGATGTAAGAGTTCTCCCACACGCAACTTAGCCTTTGCCGCGAGACGCCGCCGGACAACGCCTTTAGCATCGCGTGAAATTTTCTAAGGGAAACTGGATCCTGCGCGATCGTCAGCCAATTTTGAGCCCCCTACCATGACGCTTGTCTGCGTCCATTATGGCTAGCTCAGGACATGGTAGCTCCGATGCATCACAGCATCTAACCGCACGCCTCGATGCGCTGAGATTCGTCCAGCGCCATCATTCCTGCGTACTCGGGACGGGGCATCGTCGGTGCAGCGTCAGGTGGGCTTCGTCGAGCCGTGCGCGCTTTGGGTAGTGCAGCGCGCTGCGCGGCCAGTTCGACCTTGCCGCGTCGGTCGCGATTTCACTGAGCCAGTCAGCGCAATGACTGCCTTGGAGCCGAGACCGTGGACTTGGTGCCCACCAAACGACCGCCCGCAACCGCTGCGAAGCAGTCATACGCGTGCCAAGTAGACCGGATTTCTGCTTCCGACCGATTGTGTTGAAAAACTCCCACGAGCCACCTATGGTTCGCCGAACTCACGGCGGGGGTGATCACGATGATGGGAATTCAAGGCGGAGCGCAGGAGCGACTGTTCTACTCGATCGGCTGCGACTTCGAGGGCTCAAAGGCGCGCGAGACGAGTTCCTGATGGCCGCAGCAGCGCAGAACCTGCGACGAATGGCCAAATGGCTCGGTCCGAAGCGAGAAATCGAAGAGGCAATACCTGTATGAAGTGCCGGGGCGGAAACGCCCGCTCGCTTCAAACCGCTCGATGAATGCGCCAGCACCGCTCGTGTTCGCCGACTGACGACACCGCCTGCGCCAGATCCGAGTTCTTCAACACAATCGGCCAGAAGCAGCCGTCTTCCTCCGGGCACTGCCTGGATGGGGTAGTGATCGACGAAGTAGTCCGTCGGTGTGCAGTGGAGGGAAGCGCTCTCGGAGGGCACTGCTTCTCGACGGCCCGGCGGGTTCGAGAGCAACCCGGGTTGGGCCGCGTTCATCTCGGCGTGCCGGCGGCGGGAGGTCAGCTCATTCTCAGAGCTTGCGTCGCATGCGGCAGTCCCCTCGAGCGCCGCGTCTCCATAATGGCGCATGCGTTCTGCTGCGCGTTTTACAAGCGTCCTGCGTACGACGGCCAGTGCCGGTGGCCCCGGACTCACCCTGGCGGAGATGGCACGGGCCTGCGACCTCGACAAGGCCACCACGCTTCGTCTCGCCCGTGCGCTGGCCCATGAAGGATGGCTTCATGCGGACACAGACGGGCGTTGGCGCATGGGCGCCGACGCGTGGCTGGTGTGCCGGCGAGCCGCACCCCGCCTGCAAGCCCTAGTCGAGGCCGCCGTCCCGCGCATCTCACGGCTGCGGTCGCAGACTGGCGACACGATCTACCTCGCGGTGCGCAGCGGCGTGGATGTCGTCTTTCTCGAACGCGTGGATGGACGCGTGCCCGTGCGGGCGACCATCGAGCGCGGCGCGAGGCAACTCGTGGTCCTCGGGGCGAGCGGGACAGCGTGGATGGCGGCGTTGCCGCCCGAAGTGGCCCACGGGATCCTGGACAGTCTTGTCGGGCGCATGAAGGCGCTCGGTATCGAGCGATTGACCTTCGAGCGCAGGCTCGAGAAGAGTCGCCGCGATGGCCATGCGTTCGCCAGCGGCAGCCGGCTCTATGGAGTGCCGGCGATCTCGATGGTCGTGCGGGACACCGAAGCCGCACCAGTGGCTTGCGTCACGCTCTCCGGCAACGCCGACCGGTTGACGGTCGCCCATGTCGCGTTCGCCCTGCCACTCCTGCAGAAGTGCGTCAAGGCAATCGAGAAGGCGATTCGAGCGGATCGCCCAGGGATCGTTTCAGTGACTAAAACGACGCCCGTGTCGCTGCAGGTTCCATGAAGGGGAAGGCACCCATAAGATGGTCCTCATCTCCGGCGCGTGGCTGGAAGTGGAGCGAGAATTGAAACGACGTACCCTTCTGGTCAGTGGCATGGGCGTATTGCCCTTCCTGGGGCGGGCCCAGCAACCGTTTGCAGCACGTCCCGTCAAGCTGGTGGTGCCGTTTCCGGCTGGAGGCTCGCCGGATCTGATCGCCCGCTTCCTGGCCGACAAGCTCGGGACGCGGTGGCCGGCGCCGATGGTGGTGGAAAACCGGGCGGGCGCAAGCGGTGGCCTGGGCGTCCAGCAGGTGATCCAGTCACCCGCCGACGGCTACACGCTTCTGATGGCTTCGACCGGCCCCCTGACCGTGAACCCGGCAGTGAATCCCCGGGTCGGCTACAACCCCGTCACCCAGCTCGAGCCCGTCATGCTCGTGGGCAAGAGTGCGCTGGTGCTGATGGTGCATCCGGGTGTGCAGGCCACGAACATGCAGGAGCTGGTTGCGCTCGCGCGGCGCCAGCCCGACCAGCTGAGCTATGCGTCCGCCGGGCTCGGCAACCTCACGCACCTCGTCGCGGAAATGATGAAGCTGCGGGCGGACGTGAAGATCCTGCACATCCCGTACAAGGGCACCGCGGAGGTCAAGTCGGACCTGCTGGCCGGACGCGTCTCGATGTCGTTCGACACCATTCCCGCGGCGATGCCCCTCATCCGTGGCGGGCAGGTGCGGGCACTGGCGGTGACGAGCCGGGAGCGGTCGCCCGGCGCTCCGAACATTCCCACCTTCGCGGAATCCGGGCTGGGCGCGGACTTCGACGTGAGCGGCTGGTTCGCGATCGTGGCGCCCGCGGGCACGCCACGCGAGCTGGTGGAACGCCTGAACCAGGACATCAACAAGGTGCTCCAGACACCGGAAGCGCAGGAACGCTTCAAGGCGTGGGGCATCGATATCGTCGGCGGCCCGCCTTCGCGCCTGTCCACGCTGATGACCTCGGATCTCGCGCGGTGGCAGGAAGTCGTCCGCGCTGCCAATGTGAAGGTCGAATGACCGCCACGGCCATCACCATCGCGGCCTGGTGCCCCGAGTCGCGCCGTTTCGGCCTCGCTGCGGCCACGACCGGCTGCGGCGGGGCGGCGCCGCGCCTGGTGGCCCACCCGTGGCGGGGGCTCGTGCATTCCCTCGCGCGCGACCTGGCGTCCGTCCCGCTCGCGGAGTCCCTGCTCGACAAAGGCTGGCGGGGCGAAGCCCTGCTGGCCCGTCTCGAGGGCAGCGACGGCCCCGCGGATGCCGTGTGGACGCTCGACACGCAGGGACGCTTCGCGATGCGGATCGGCAAGATGGCGCAGCGCAGCTTCTATCGCGCGTCCCGGGGTCCTGTGCAGGCGATGTCCCTGGGCCACGGCAGTGCGGCGGCAGCGTTCGGAATGCTCGACGGTTTCGAGGCGACCGAGGCCGAATCGCTTCCCGAGCGGCTGTTGCGTGCATTGGAGGCCGGCGCGAGGGCCTGTTCGATTGCCGCGGAGAGCGCCTTCATCCGCGTCATGGATCCGGCCATCGAGTATGCGTACACCGATGTCACGGTGGACATCCACGCGCAGCCGCTCGTGGAGTTGCGCCGAGCGCACGACTGGCTCGCTCCCCTCTACGACTACTACGCCATCCGCGGCAACGATCCGACGGTCGCGCGCTACCCGCAGTGGCTGGCGCAGCGCGGCATCGAGCGCAAGTAAGGACGACTTCCATGACTTTCACCGTGATGACCCGCTGCCCGGCCACGGGCCAGATGGGCATGTGCACCAGTTCGTTCTCACCGATCGCGGGGAGCCGCGTGCCGGCGCTGCGACCCGGACGGGGCGTGCTCGTCGTCATGTCGTTCGCCGCCCCGGCGCTCGTGGCGTTTGGCGGCCGGCTGCTCGACGATGGGCTCGGTGCGGGGGACGTGTTGCAGGCGATGCGCTCCAACGATCCATTCCCGGAGCACCGCCAGATCGGCGTCATCGACGTCCAGGGCGGTGTTGCCGCCAACACGGGCACGGCCTCCGTGCCTTACGCCGAACATCGTTGCGGGGATGGCTTCGTCGTCCTGGGCAACGTGGTGGCCGGTCCGCAGGTGATCGAAGCGATGCACGAAGCCTTCCTCGCGTCGGCGGGCGAGGCCTTGCCCGAACGCCTGCTGCGCGGCATCGAAGCGGGGCGCGATGCCGGAGGGCAGCTGGATGGTCAGCGCTCGGCCTTCATCAAGGTGCTGGGGCCGCAGGAGACGGTGCCCTGGCTGGACCTGCGGGTCGACTACAACGAGGAGCCGATCGGCGCGCTGCGCGCCGGTTACGAACTCTTCCAGTCGCGTCGCCTGGACGCGGTGGCGGACACCAGGCGGATGCGTCTCGCGGTCTGAGACGAAGATCGTCCATCCGATCCAGGCACTCGGAAATCGCGCTTCCGACCGTGCCACGCCGCGTAGTCGTTGGGCGCAAGGCTGATCAGGAACCCGGGGTGAAGCATGGAGGAACGTGCTTCGCCAGCGGAGAATCGAAGGCCATGGAAACTCGTCGCCTGCAACACTTCGTCGACATCGTCAACGCTGGAAGTATCTCGAAGGCGGCAGTCCTGGCTGGCGTGGCACAGGCTGCGCTCAGCCAGCAGCTCGGCATCCTCGAGAACGAGTTCCGCTGCACGCTGCTGGTCCGCTCGCGCTCCGGAGTGCAGCTGACCCCGGCGGGGCAGGTCCTCTACCGCGAGGCGCAGGCCTTGCTGCGCCGCACGGCGGACCTCAAGGACCTGGTCAAGCGCGAGGCCACCGAGATCTCGGGCGTCGTTTCCCTCGGCCTGACGGCGGCGAATATCAACCTGCTGGTCGCAGACCTGCTTCCCAAGGTGCGAACGTCGTATCCCGGCATCCAGCTGCGGATCCACGAGCGGATGACGGGCGACCTGGCAGACGGCATCGTCCAGGGCCAGTTCGACCTCGCGACCCTGGCACAGGAAGAGTCCCGCGCAGGCGTCGAGAGCAGGAAGGTGTACTCGGAGGCCCTGTTCGCCGTCGCGGCCACTGCATTGTCTCCAGGGGCCGAGACGACGCTCGTCGATCTCGCGCGGCTCCCCTTGATCCTCCCCACGGGCAAGCAGACGCTGCGCGGGCGCTACGACACCCTCTTTGCACAGGCGGGAACCGCGCCCCTGGTGGTGGCAGAGACCGACTCGGTCCACGCGATGAAGGCGGCCGTGCTCGCCGGTACGGGCCTTGCCATCCTCCCACGGTCGTTGTGGAGGCAGGAGGAAGCGGCAGGCCGCGTGCGATTGACTGCCATCACGGACCAGCAACTGCGCATCGACGTCTGGCTCGCGACACGCGGCCCGCCGCAGTCGGAGGCCATCGCCGCTGTCGCATTCCTGGTGAACGCCGCGTTCGCGCGGGCGTCGGCGGGAGGCACGTAGCCCAGCCACGCGTGGATCCCCAAGCAAATCCTATGGGGACCACGCGAGAAACTTGGATCGCAAAGCGCCCCGCATGGCTACGATCGGCCGCAATCAGGTCCATCGCATGCCCAACGAATTTGCCCACCGATCCGTAGTTGAACTGGCAGGACTCGTGAAGCGGCGGGAAGTGTCGCCGGTCGAGCTCGTGGCGCAATCCCTCCGCGCCATCGATGCCTCGCAGCCGCGGCTGAATGCATTCATCACTGTCTGCCATGAAAGAGCCCAGCGCGACGCGCGGGAGTCGGAAGCCGCCGTGTTGCGGGGCGACGAGCTGGGTCCGCTGCACGGCGTCCCGTTTTCGGCCAAGGACATGCTCGCGACCGAAGGCATCCGCACGACTTATGGCGCGGTGCCGTTCGCGGACCATGTTCCCGACGCCGACTGCGACGCCATCCGGCGCATCAAGAATGCCGGCGCGATTCTCGTGGGGAAGACGACGACACCTGAGTTCGCGAGCGGCTTCATCACCGAGAGCCCGCTGTTCGGGCGAACGCGCAATGCCTGGGACCCGACCCGGGCGTCCGGCGGATCGAGTGGCGGCGCCGCCGTCAGCGTGGCCGCGGGCCTGGTCCCGTTCGCGATCGCCACTGACAGTGGCGGCTCGAGCCGCATCCCGGCGGCCTGCAATGGCATCCTGGGGCTCAAGCAGACGCAGGGACTCATCGCAGACGAGCTGACACCTGACGGCTTCGGATCGCTGGTCTCGATCAACCCCCTGGCCCGATTCGCGGCCGACATGCCCGTGCTGCTGGGTGCCATGGTGGGAGAGCATCCGCGTGATCCGCTGACCTTGATGGCCCGGATGGATACGCCGCTCGCAATGGGCGGTGACTTGAAAGGCCTGCGCGTCGGCTGGATGCCGCGACTGGGCAGTGAGGTGGTCGATCCGGAAACCCTGTCCCTGTGCGAGGCGGCTGTCGAACGATTGGCCGACCTCGGCGCGCGGGTTGCTCGCATGCGCGTCGATGCGATCCCGTTCTTCGGGGCCTGGTCGACGATCCAGAACACCTACCGGGCTCACCGGTATGGTGAGCGGATTGCGGCGCACAAAGACCAGTTGAGCCCGAGAATGCAGCGGGTGATGGAACGGTCCGGGCACGGCAGCGCCCGGGAGTTCATGCAGGCCATGGCGACTCGCACCGCGGTCTTCCGCCAGGTGCAGGACTGGTTCCGCGAACTCGACTTCGTGGTCACTCCCACCTTGACGCGGACAGCGCTGCCGCTGGCCCAGGAGATCGAGCAGGACGTCGAGGTGGCAGGCGCTCCGCGCGGCCCCGGCCAGTCTGCATGGTTTCCCACCTTGGGCACCTACAACATGTCGGGCCATCCCGCACTGAGCATTCCCTGTGGCTGGGCCGGTGACGGATTGCCCGTGGCGATCCAGGTCGCGGCGCCCTGGGGCCATGACCTGCACCTGGTGCGGCTCGCAACTCTGTACCAGCAGGCGCATCCGGAATCGATGCGCCGTCCTGTCGAAATTTGACCATCCTGGAGAACGCAATGACAAAGATCTGGAACCTGCTCGCCTGCGCGGTCGCATGCATTCCGCTGCACGCGCTGGCGTGGCCCGAGAAGACCGTCACGATCGTGGTGCCGGGCGCACCGGGAACCGCGGTGGACACGCTGGCTCGCAAGGTGGGCGAGCGCCTCCAGGAGAAGTACGGGCAGCCGGTGGTGGTGGAGAACAAGGTCGGCGCCGGCGGACTCATCGCCTATGAGGCCGTTGCGCGGCAGAAGGCCGACGGCCACAGCCTGGCGATGGTCGCGGGCGGCTTCGCCATTGCGCCGGTCCTCTACAAGAACCTCCCGGTGGATCCGTTGCGCGACCTCACGCCGATCGCGCAGCTCGCGCTGATACCCATGGTGTTCGCCACGCGCCCGGAGGCGCCCTTTCGCACGCTGCGCGATGTCGAGACAGCCGCCAAGTCGGGGCAGAAGTTGTCGTATTCCACGGGCGGCAACGGCTCGACGGCACACCTGGTCGCCGAGAGTTTCAAGCAGATGGCCGGCATCGACATGACACACGTCCCCTTCCGCAGCAGCGCGCTGGCCGTGCCCGACGTCGTGTCGGGTCGTGTCGACATTGGCATGCTGGACTCAGTGACCGCGATCCCGCTGATCACCGGCGGGCGGCTCAAGGCACTGGCCATTGCCAGCCCCTCGCGCGTGCCCGCACTGCCGAACGTCCCTACGGCCGCAGAAGCCGGTCTCGCGTTCACCGCGGTGGGATGGGTTGGGTTGTTCGGACCGTCCAAACTTCCTCCGGAAGTCACGGAGAAGATCAACGCCGCCGCCAACGAGGCGATGGCGAGTTCGTCGCTGCGCGATGTGCTGGCACAGAGCGGCTCGATCGCGGTCAGTCCCGCGCTGAATGCCGCCCAATGGAAGTCGCGTTTCGAGGACTATGTCCAGACATGGGGCAAGGTCGCCCGGGATGCCGGCATGAAGGCCGAATAGGAGAAGAAGGATGCCCCGCGAACTCATCATCCCTGCCGGTTCGGCTCCGCCCCTTGCCCCGTATTCACCCGGCGTGCGCGCGGGCAATGTGGTGTATGTCTCCGGCATGCTGCCGCTTGACCAGCAAGGCAGCGTCGTCGCTCCCGGGGACGTCGCGTCGCAGACCCGCCATGTCATCGAATCGATCCGCGCGGTGCTGGAGGTCGCGGGGGGCTCGCTGGACGACGTGGTGCACAACGCGATCTTCCTCAAGGATCTTGCCGACTACGCCGCCATGAACAAAGCCTACGCTGAATACTTCGGAAGCGCTCCTCCCGCACGCTATTGCATTCGCGCCGATCTGGTGAAGCCGGAGTTCCTTGTCGAGATCAGCACGACGGCACATCTTTCTGCGCGTAGCGGATAGCCACGTACGGCAGGCCCGACGTCGGTCTGCGGACGCTGCCCGAGATGGCCGCCCGAGCGGCCGAGTTTGCCGACGCCACGGCTCTGCAGCTGATCTCGGAGTGACTTTCGGAAGCGGCGGCTGCTTTGGGCCGATTGTGTTGAAAAACTCCCACGAGCCACCTATGGTTCGCCGAACTCACGGCGGGGGCGACCACGATGATGGGAAGTCAAGGCGGAGCGCAGGAGCGGCTGTTCTACTCATTCAGCCTTGATGACCACGTCCCCCGAGACCACCTGCTGCGAGGCGTCGACCGCTTCCTTGATTTGAGCGAGCTGCGTGAGCACCTCGCGCCGTTCTACAGCCACACTGGGCGCCCATCAATCGATCCGGAGCTGATGATTCGAATGCTGGTCATCGGCTACTGCTTCGGCATTCGGTCGGAGAGGCGCCTTTGCGGCGAGGTGCACCTGAACCTGGCGTATCGCTGGTTCTGCCGACTCGATCTACAGCAGCGCGTACCGGATCACTCGACCTTCTCGAAGAATAGGCACGGGCGCTTTCGTCAGAGTGATGCCTTCCGGCATGTGTTCGAGACGGTGCTGCGCCGCTGCATGAAAGAGGGGCTTGTGGCTGGCGAAGGCTTCGCGATCGATGCCAGCGTGACCAAGGCCGACGCGAGCCGGGCCACGCGCTGGACAGAAGGCGAGGAGCCAACTCGCGCAGTGCGCGAGTACCTCCAGGCGCTAGACGCCGCGAATCCTGCGGCAGAAGACGAACCGCCGGAGGGGCGCCGAGCGGTTCGTCCAGGCACATCTCGCCGACCGATCCAGAGGCTCGATGGACAGCGGCGCCAGGTGGTCCTGCGTTCTACGCCTACTCCACCAACTACTTGATCGATCAGAGGACTGAAGGTGGACGCCATGGAAAAGGCTACGCGGACCACCGCAGCTCGTCCTGATTTTCCGAGAGATGGGACAGCCTAAGGGCTAAGTCGCTTTGATCGGCGACTCTGAAGCGCGCAAACCGGGAAAGCACTCGCGTATTCAACGTGCCGGTAAAAGCGGCATGCTCTTCGGGCGGCAGCAAGTAGAAGTCCCTGCCCGCTACTCGATTGTCCTCAAGACGCATCACGAGTAAGAACTGCCCCTCAGCGCGGCCCTCCAGATGTGAGACACGCCACGGCCTGGACTCCTCTGGGATGGTGCGGCGAGCTACTCGAACCTTGATGGCGGCAGAACCTACACGCAACACGTTTCGGCGAATGTCGATTGCGACATTCGCGCCGGATGCTCTCGCCAACGCGGCGACGTCGCAAAGGAATTTCTTGCTAATCCATTGGGTCGCCGGGAAGCTCAATGCGCGTGGCAGCACCTCATTGTCAGGCGCGCGGTGGGCAGCTGCGTACGCGCCTGACAGACTGCCGAAGTGGCGGCGGAATACCCCCAAGGCTGGCAGTCCGTAGCGCTTGAACTGAGCGCCGTGCAGATCAGGGTTTGCAACCAGCACCTCACGCAGCCGGCGCAGGAGAATCTCGCGACTTGTCCCGGCGTGCCTGCGTATCACGCTCTGCGCCAATAAATCTTGGGTTCGCTCCCAAGTCTTGAGGTCGACTACCGCTGGCAGCATGTTGTTGACCCGCAGCGAATGCGGTAGGCACGGGATATCGGTGATCGCCTGCTGCACACCGCGCCTGCCCCAAACGAAGTTGCCTCGTACGATCTCGTTACTCAAAAGCCTGCGAATCTGGAACTCAGTGATCGCCACCCCGCGGTTCGAAGTGATTCCACGACGCTGCAGTTCACGGGCGATGCGCGTGCATGCCGTGCCGTGCCACGCGAATTGATCGAATGCCCATCTCACAGCTTCCACCTCGTCATCGGGGCCAAGAACCCAGCGCACGCGGTCGGTCTTCACAGGTTTGCGCTCTCGGACCGAGAGCACACCTTTGGCCGCGCCGCCTGCCGCGATCGCCTGCCGCCTGTAGCCGATGCATGGAAGCGTGCCTGTGGCGAATCCGAGGTGCACTGCTCGCTCTTGCCCTGCACGGCTTTTTACGCCAAGTTCTCGGCTAAATTCAGCGGCCATCGACCGCTTCAACTGCTTGACCAGCGAGTCGAAAGGGCGTCCGTTGGAGATGAATGGCTCCCCCACGTACACAACCGCCACGCCATGGCGGCGACAGTGGTGTTCGTAGTAGGCCGATTCGTCTACGTCCTGGAACCGTCCCCACCGGGTGACATCCAGCACCAGCACCGTGTCGAACGGGCGGGTCGGGTTCATGACGTCTTTCAGGAGTTGCTGCATGCCGTCGCGTCCGGCAAGCCGTACGCCACTCCTCGCAGGGTCGGCATACGTCTGGACAATCTCGAGGCCACGAGCCTCTGCATACACGCGGATCGCCTCTTTCTGAATCTCAATGGATAGCGTCTGCTGATCGGTGGACATGCGCAGGTACTGAGCGGCGCCGTGGGCCATTTGGACACCTCCTGCGGGAGGTGTAGCACCGGCACGAGGCTCACGGAACTAGACGAACTACGTACAGCGCGCCACTGATTTCGCCGCTGTGGCCAGGCAGTGCGTTGTCTGCGCATGGTGAGCTCCTCATGAAAACGGCCTCACCATGCTCTTCGCCCGCTTCCGACCCGCCGCGCCAGATCCAGGCAAGCCGCGTCGCGCTGGGGCTTCCCCTCGCTGGACCAGCGCACTTGGACGCCGGCACGCAGCCGCAAGTGGCTCTCGCCTAGCCGCGCTTCCTCGTACACTAGGTCCGCATCCAAGGGCTAACCGTGTCCGAGCAACCGGGAAGGAATCCCGCCTGGGCAACACGCCACCCCCTCAGAGCGGCAGGCGCCACTCACTGCCCTGCCAGGTAGTGCTCTCTGTATCCGAACTTGTTGACCACGGCCGTTGGATGCCAGTCTGTCGCGATCACGAGTGGTCGAACAAATCCCCTGGCAACGCACGCTCGAACGATACTGGTCGGTGGCGCAAGTTCGTCCGGCAAGCAGGCAGCTAGCACCAGCTCCGAAAAGAAGAATTTGAGCCAGACGGAACGATAACTGTTATTCGTCGCCGCTTTCGCGCATGACCAGCGGCCTTGCTATGGCATCGCAGTAGGGTATTGTCGAGAATCAGCAAGGCAAGGTCCGGAGCACCTGCCCCCAACGTGAGATCAAAGTCACTTTTACATCATCCGGATGCGAGAGTAATCTGTGCTTGGCGCAGTCGAAAATTTGAGCAGACCTAATCTTTTGCTGTGATGAATCACTTTGACCATGAACGCCCGGCGTTCATAGATGAGATTGCTGGAGATGTTCCGCTCCCGGAGAAAATTACCTTGGCACACTATGGCGCCCGACTGCTGGAAGTCGAGACAACGGGCGATCGTATAACTCACCCAACACCATCGACGTACCTAGAAGCACTCAGCCGCTACAAAATGTCTAGACCAATCATCGGCCTCGGTCGGGATTAGCGAGGCAACGAGCGCTAATCAGTGCCCTGTGAGTCGTGGCATTTGCCATTTCGCGTGATCGACGCGGCCAGTCGAAGCGCCGGACGAGGCGGAGTTGCTTCGAGCTTGCGCCGGAGAGTCGCGACCCCTTGTGAGCAGTTGAAGGGCGGCTTCGCATCAGGGACTGGGCCGTCGATTTCAGCGCGTTGCCACGACCGAACGACAATGGGTTTCTATTTCCCTAGCGCGGCGGAATCTGCCAATCGCTTCTTTCTTCGAGAAATCCAATCCAACACCTCTCCAGAGCGTCCCTGCCGCACCAGCGCCGCTGGCGTTAAGTCGTCCAGCTCATTGATAGGGGACAGGTACCACACCGCTGCGGCCTCAGCGTGTCCGCAAAGCACGAGCGCAGACTGCAACACCTTCTCGACATCGCCTGCATCGCGCGTGACATCGCGGTCGCGTTCAATGGAACTCCGCCTGACCTTATGAGACATGGATAGCTCGCGTCGTCGATTTCAATGGTTTATCGAGTAAAGATCGCTGATTCCAAAACGTCATCGGGGCCTTTCGGCCCCGATGTATGGGATCTTTTTACAAGCATCACTCGCTGACGTCAAGCCTCTGCGACGGTCGAGCGGCGTCGTTTAGCGGATTCCCCGTGGCGTTGTCCGAGTGCAGAATAGTGACCATGAAATGCGAGCTGTGGAGTGTCTGGTCCGATACGCTTACCGATACCCAACGGGAAATCCGCTCGGTCGTGTGCTATGCCGTCGACGAGGCTGATGCTCGCACGCAATTCAATGTGCACTTTGGCGATGTCCAAGATGTGCACACTGCGCCTGGGCTCGTCGTTACATCGCTTATGCGACTTGTGGCACGTCGACGGGTGCGGGAGGCCATTCTGGCGGCGCCGCCGCGACACGGCCTGATTGCGGAGGCGCACTTGCGTACCCTTATCCCTTCCCGCACTGGAGCCGACCCACAGCCGCAGTGGCCTCAGTCGTGACACGCGCCTCCATGGCGAACGCTTAGCGATCCGCTGCGCTCCACTAGCGCACGAACTGCGATGGTCCACGAGTTACGCCAATCGTGCGTACTGCGCCACCTGCCTAAATCGCCTGGCGGCACTTTGCCGGCTCTTCTGCGACGTGGGTTCTGCCGCTGCTGATTTCGTCGTCGTGCGTTTGCAACTTCATCGCTAGCGGTCGTGAATTGAGTCGCCAACGTGCTCGATCAGACGATCGGCGCTGGAGGGCACTGATGAAACGAACCGTTCTCTACGAAAAAGTTCGGTCCACGCCCATGGCCCGACTCGCCGCTCAACTCGGCATCTCGGATGTTGGCCTTGCAAAGGCGTGCCGCCGCCACGCGATCCCAGTTCCACCCCGCCGACGATAAGCAGGTCGAACCCGCGGTCGCCGAGGGATTGCTTGATCCGCCGATGAAACTCTTCGGCTGCGCGCTGGAGTATCGGGGCTCGGCGGACGGGAGGTGGTCGTCGTCATTTATGTCAACCACAACGCGCGGCAAAACTAGTTAACTGTCCGGTGGTCCACGTGGTGCTGGAGGAGATGGTCGTGTTGGGCACTGCGAGTATTCTTCGCGTTTGAAGCGGCTTCGTAGAAATCAAACGACTGGGGCCCTACCAAGACATCAACTTGAAAACTTCCTTTTGCAGGTAGTCCGTGACCAGCGCCTTGAGACAAATCCGTCGGCATACTTGTCAGCCTTCTACAGCAACCCGAGTAGCACCACCATGCTGGGTAGCTCGCGGCCGACACCTGATTCGCATGGCACCCTTCGAAAAAGAATCATCGGTCGCCTTACTCGACCACACAAAGGCCTCGCCAGTCTTCAGTGCAGCCATGCGCTCGGGGGTCAAGTTGGCAAGAGCAGCGTTGGCCTTTTGAATGTGCTTTAGCCATGCCGGCGAATTGAACTTGTGCAGGATTACCTGTGAGGACAACTCGATCAAGCTAACCGGCACAGAAGGTGGATCCTGGCTCGCGACCATGATGCTCACCCCCTTATGTCGCATCTCGCGGACAACCTCTATGAGCCCCGCAACAAGATCAGGGCTTTCAATGTACTTATGAGCTTCATCGAATACGACGAGCTTGTTGAATGCTTGCCCATCCACCTTGGCATCAGCGAAGATCTGAAGCATCACAACGAACAACCCCAGGGCCTCGTCTTTTTCGATGAACTCGTCGCGAACATCGACGATGATCAGCCGGCCCGGGCGGACTGCGTCACCCACACTTGGGCCGTCGGCGATGTAGTCGGCCGCAAAGTCGAGGCGGGTTCGTGCAAGATCCTTGAGGTGGTCCGGGATGCTCGACGCGTCGATCCCGCTGCGGAGTCGGGCTAAGCTGATGTCGTCCCGCATGTCTTTCATCACGCGCATCACCTGGCGGATGTAGGTGGCCTGACTGCCCACAGCCCCCATTAGGAACTTCCAGTGTGCAGCTTTCAGCTCGCGCGCGCTGAACTGCAGAGGCTCGACCTGAATTGCTGGGTACTCAGCTCGCCGCTCGTCCAGCTTGTCCCTGGGCACAAGCAAGAGCACATCGGCGAGTGCAGAGGGCTGAGCGCCATACGTGTCGCTCAAGTTCTTGATCTGCTCGGCATCAGAGTTGGGTTGGACCATGGACGTGAATTCGGGCTTGTAGTCCATCGTCGGGCTGTAGTGGAAGATGACGGTCGCCAGCGGCCTCGGTAGTAAGTTGATGTTCGGCATGGGCAACGACGCCATTTCAGCAATCGCTCCCAAGGTGTAGCTCTTCCCGCCTGTCAGGACAGGTCATCCACCGAAGAATTCCAGGACAGCGGCAGAAACCTCTGAGGGGCGCGTCATAACCGGGACATGCCCGGCGTCCTCCAGGACGACCAACTTTGCATTGGGGATGCGTCGAGCAATCTCCTCGGACGCTAACACGGGCGTGATCATGTCCTTGCGGCCGTGAATGAGGAGCGTGGGCTGCACGATCTGTTCCAACCGGTCAGCGACACGGGCGCTCCACATGCTTTCCATCAGCTGAACGGCTGCCGGCCCGTCAGAGCGCATGACGATCTTTCGCGCCCACTCCAGCTCGGCCTCCGCGTCGGGCTCGATGACGCAGGCACGAACGAATGCATCCATGGTCCTCTCGAAGTCAGTCTTACAACCCTCGATAAAGCGCGCAGCGCCGGCCGTGTTGCTCGACTCGGATCGGCCGTCGACCAGCAGCAGTCCGGTAAATCGACCGGGCTGTCGCAACGCGGCTTCAAGCACTACGAGTGCCCCGGACGACTCACCGGCGAGAATGCACCGGTCGATCGCCAAGGCGTCGAGCACCCGAAACAGATCCTGCACGAGGGATTCGAAGGTAATCGCCCCACGCGTGACCGTCGCGCCGGTGCCGCGATGGTCATACGTCACAGTTCTCCATTGAGCACTGAGCCTGTCGAACACGGGAAGCCAAAGCTCGCCACTTCCCACCCAACCACCGTGGGCAACAAACGTCGTCCTACCGGCTCCGAATGGGGTGATGAATAAGTCCACCTCTGTGCTCTTGAGAAACATTGCAGTCCTCCTGAAAACTTGCAATTGGGTCGAATGCAGTATGGTTTGTCCAGAGTCCCAAGGCCCGCTTGCGACCCAAAGCTGGCATCTACCAGATCACTGCCTCCTTCAGGCAAGGAGCGGCAAGGGCCAAGCGCACAGGTTGGCGGTCCAGACCTGACTTAGCGTTGCCGGCCCGAGCGCAACCGAGCGCGGTGCTCACGATGGCAAGGGATGTTTCGGCGATACCAGCACCACCATCTACAGGTGGGAGAGCAACTCAGGCACCGCTGTGAACAGATCGGCCTCCAGACCGTAGTCGGCCACGGAGAAAATCGGCGCCTCGGGGTCCTTGTTGATCGCCACGATCACTTTGGAGTCCTTCATGCCGGCGAGGTGCTGGATCGCGCCGGAGATCCCGCACGCGATGTACAGCTGCGGCGCGACGATCTTGCCCGTCTGGCCGACTTGCAAGTCGTTAGCTGCATAGCCCGCGTCGACCGCCGCGCGCGATGCGCCGATGGCCGCGCCGAGCTTGTCGGCCAGCGGCTCCAGCACTTCGTGGAACTTCTCGTTGGAGCCGAGCGCCCGGCCGCCGGAGACGATGATCTTCGCGGCGGTGAGCTCGGGGCGATCGCTCTTGGCGATTTCCTGGCCCTCGAAGCTGGACTTGCCGCTGTCGGCGACGCTGCTCGCGAACTCGACCCCGGCGCTGCTGCCCGACGTGGCCGCCGGATCGAAGGCGGTGGTGCGCACCGTGATCAACTTGATCGCGTCGCTACTCTGCACCGTGGCGATCGCGTTGCCCGCGTAGATCGGGCGTTCGAACGTGTCCGCAGCATCGACCTTGGTGATGTCGCTGATCTGCGCGATGTCGAGCTTCGCGGCCACGCGCGGGGCGACGTTCTTGCCGCCGGCCGTGGCCGGGAACAGGATGTGCGAGTAGTCAGTGGCGATGGCCAGCACCTGCGCCGCGACGTTCTCGGCCAGGCCGTGTTCGAACTGCGCGCCTTCGGCGTAGATCACCTTGGAGACGCCCGCGATCTGCGCTGCGGCCTTGGCAGCGTCAGCGGCGTTCGCGCCGGCGACCAGCACGTGCACGTCGCCGCCGCAGGCAAGGGCCGCCGTGACGGTGTTGAGGGTCGCGCCACGGATGGACGCGTTGTCGTGTTCGGCAATGACGAGGACAGCCATCTCAGATCACCTTCGCTTCGTTCTTGAGTTTGTCGACGAGCGCGGCGACGTCCGCCACCTTCACGCCGGCGCTTCGCTTGGCGGGCTCGACCACCTTGAGCGTCTTCAGGCGCGGCTTCACGTCCACGCCGAGATCCCCGGGCGTCACCGTCTCCAGCGTCTTCTTCTTGGCCTTCATGATGTTGGGCAGCGTCACGTAGCGCGGCTCGTTCAGGCGCAGGTCGGTGGTGATGACCGCCGGGATCGACACCCTGATGGTCTCCAGGCCGCCGTCCACCTCGCGCGTGACGGTCGCCTTGCCGTCGGCCACTTCGACCTTGGAGGCGAAGGTCGCTTGCGGCAGGTCGGCCAGCGCCGCGAGCATCTGGCCGGTCTGGTTGGCGTCGTCGTCGATCGCCTGCTTGCCCAGGATGATCAGGCCCGGCTGCTCTTTGTCCACGAGCGCCTTGAGGAGCTTCGCGACCGCGAGCGGCTGCAGCTCCTCATCGGTCTGCACGAGGATCGCGCGGTCCGCGCCGATCGCCATCGCGGTGCGCAGCGTCTCCTGGCACTGCGTCACCCCGCAGGACACGGCGATGACCTCGGTGGCCACGCCCTTCTCGCGCAGCCGCACGGCTTCTTCGACGGCAATCTCGTCGAACGGGTTCATCGACATCTTGACGTTGGCGATGTCCACACCCGTATTGTCCGACTTGACGCGGACCTTCACGTTGTAGTCCACCACGCGTTTCACAGCAACTAGAATTTTCATGGGATCCCGAAATAAAAACCTACTGCGACGCCTCGTCGAGCTGCAGCAAGATGGCCCGCGCACGGTCAATGACCGGTCGGTCCACCATCTTCCCGTCAACCGTCGCTACAGCCGACCGCATGGTGGCGAGAAGGACTTTGCGCGCCCACCCAACCTCCGCCTCTGTCGGCGCGAAGGCCTCGTTCACGGTACTGACCTGCCTGGGGTGGATGCACAGCTTTCCTGCAAAGCCCATCGAACGAGAATTCAATGAATCCCTGCGAATGACGTCCGCATCGTCGATGGCGAGGCAAACACCGTCCAGTGGTGGCGCGATAAGCGCCAGCCTGGACGCAAGCACGATGCCGGAGCGAAAATGCAGGAGCTCAGGCCCGTCGCCAATAATTCCCAGGTCTTGCTGGAAATCAACGTGGCCAAAGGCAAGCCTTTGCACACCGGGCGAGCCCGCAATGAGTTGTACCCTTGAATAGCCAAGGGCGGTCTCGATAAGTGGCAGCACCGGCTTCCCGACAGCTGCGACCGACGCCACAACATCCGCGCACTCGGCCTTTGGAAGCATGACCCCCGCCACGGCAGGGTGGGAGCAAATCGTCAGGTCTTGCTCGAACCAAGGCGTATCGGCTGCGTTGATGCGTAGGAACACTGAGCGCAGCGATGCATCCAGCCACGTGTGGACCGCGGCGCGGGCGAAGACCTTGTCCTGTGGAGGCACAGCGTCCTCGAGATCGAGAACGACGCCGTCAGCTCCGGACAGGCAGGCATTTTCAAATCGCTCAGCGCGATTTCCGGGGACGAAAAGCAGCGATCGAAGTCGCATCGTCAGCCAGCCGCACGGAGCATCAGCTTGGCGATCGTGAGTTGCTGGATCTGCGTGGTGCCCTCATAAAGCCTGAAGATGCGGACATCCCGGTAAATGCGCTCGACGGTTGTACCTACCATGTATCCCATGCCGCCAAAGATCTGAACCGCACGGTCCGCGACGCGCCCAACCATCTCCGAAGCAAACATCTTGGCGCAGCTTGCTTGCAAAGAAACATCCTCCCCCGAGGTCTGGCGTCTGGCAGTTTCGCGGACAAGAGCTTTCGCGGCGTCAATGTCCGCGCGGCTGTCCGCCAGCATGGCCTGCACCAGCTGGAACTCTGCGATGCGGCTGCCAAACTGCCGGCGCTGCATGGCGTACTGCAGGGCCTCGTGCAAGGCCCTCTCGGCGACCCCCACACAGACCGCTGCAATGTTGAGGCGGCCACGGTTGATCAGCCGCATGCCCAACTTGAGGCCGGCGCCTTCCGTCCCGAGCATCGCATCGGCAGGCACCACTACGTTATCAAGCAACACGTCGCTGACGTGGGAGCCATGCTGACCCATCTTCTTCTCTGGTTGGCCAATCGAGACGCCAGGTGTATCACGCGGGACCAGAAAGGCAGAAATTCCGGCGGTACCAGGCTTGTCGCTGGTGCGAGCCAGGATGGTAAAGAGGTGCGCCGACGGTGCGTTGGTGATGAACCGCTTGACGCCGCTAATGATCCAGCCGCCCTCTGTCGGCTTTGCCCGCGTACGCAGACTTGCGACATCCGAGCCGCACTCGGGCTCCGTGACGGCGAAGGCAGTGATCACTCGGCCCGCTGCGATGTCCGGCAGTAGCGCGCGCTGGGCTTCAGTGCCCGCTTCCACGATCGCTCCGCTGCCAACGCCGTTGTTCGTCCCTATCATGTTCCTGAATGCCACTGAAGCGAAGCACAGCCTGAAGAGAACCTCCACTTCCTCGGTCGGGCTCAGACCGAGGCCACCGTACTCCTCAGGGATGCTGAGGCCGAAGAGGCCAAGGTCACGCAGACGTACGAGCAGCGAGTCCGGGATTGCATCCGCGCTCGCCACGGCATCTTCAGCCGGCACGAGGTGATCCCGGACCAAGCGGTCGATAGTGCCGAGAAATTCATCAAGGATGGCCTGGTCCATGCTCAACTTTCGGCTTGGATGCCCGCCTTCTTGATGATCGGACTCCACCGCGCAATCTCCGCACGCATGAATGTCAACGCGAGAGCGGGCGTCGTGTTCGTGACGACGTCATTGCCGAGGTCTTCCAGCTCCTTCACGAAGGAAATGTCTGCCATTGCCGACTGCACGGCCGTGGACAGGCGGTCGATGACCGCCGCTGGCGTCCTGGCTGGCGCAACAAGCCAAGTGCCCGTGACCGCCACGTAGTTGGGCAACCCGTGCTCCTTGACCGTCGCAAGCTCGGGCGCAGCGCGGCTGCGCGTTTCCCCCGTGACGGCGAGGATTCGCAGACGGCCCGCCCGGTGATGGGGCAGGTCCGCGCTGAACGTGTCGAACAGGATCGGTACGTGGCCGGCGATCACGTCCTGGGTAGCGGGTGCCCCGCCCTTATAGGGGATGTGGACCATGTTCAGGCCGGCCTGATCGCGCAGCAACTCCGCGGCCACATGTGCGATCCCTCCGTTGCCGCTCGACGCGTAGGCGTACTTACCCGGCGAGTCCTTGATCAGCTTGAAGAGTTCGGGCAGGGAACGCGCCGGAACGGAGGGATTCACGCAAATGGCCAGCGGCTGCGTGCAGATCAAACCGATGGGGATGAAATCAGCGACAGGGTCGTAACCGATCTTCGCCATCGTCGTGGGATTTATCGTGTGCGTTCCACTGGTCGCCATTTGCAGCGTGTATCCGTCGGCTGCAGAGCGAGCCACTTCGGCGCTGGCGATGGACCCCGCTGCACCGAGCTTGTTTTCGACGACGACTTGCTGGCCCAGGCTGCTCGACAGACGCTGGGCCAGCTTGCGCGCGGCCACGTCGGTCGATCCGCCCGCGGAGAATCCGACCACCAGGCGCACGGGCCTTTGCGGGTAGGGGGCTTGAGCCCAGGCGGAAGTCGCCATGGCCAGGGGGCCGGCGGCGAAGATTTTGAGTGTGTGGCGCCTTTGCATGTGGTTTCCTTGGTTGGCGCTCATACCGCTTTGGCGGAGCGCAGGTCTCTGATTTGTGCGTCGCTGAAGCCGCACGTTTGCAAGATTTCATCCGTGTGTTCGCCCAGCGTCGGCGCGGGATTCCGGGGCAAAGGGCTTTCGCCCACCTTGAAAGGCGCGCCGATGACTCGGAATGTCGAACGCGTAGGGTGGGGCAGCTCCCACACGCTTCCCCCGTCCTTGACGAACTCCGATTCCAGTGCCGCGGAAACATCGTTGACCGGTGCTGCGGGCACCCTGCCCTGGAAGATAGACAACCATTCCGCCGTCGTTCTCGCCTGCAGGTAGCCCTCAAGCACCGTGTTCATCTCCTCGCGGTTGCGCAGACGCGCCGCGAAGTTGGCGAACCGCTCGTCCGCTGCCAGTCCGGGGACGCCAAGCGCATCGCACAGCACGGGCCAGAACTTTTCCTTGTTGCACATGATGAAGACGAAGCTGTCTTTCGTGCGGTACAGCTGGCTCGGCGTGAGCGAAGGATGCGCTGACGCCGGCTCACGCCCCTGGACGTGTCCCTCGTTAAGGTACCAGGCGCCGAGGTAACTGAGGTTTTGCAGGGCACAGTCGAAGAGGTTGACGTCGATGTCCGTACCGACGCCTCTGCTTCGGGCTCCGAGGACAGCAGACACGAGTGCGTACGCCGAGTACAGCCCGGTCATAAAGTCAACGATGGACAGACCCATGCGCGAAGGCGGCGAGCCTGGCTCTCCCGTGACTGACAGATAGCCCGCTTCGGCTTGCATCAGGTAGTCGTAGCCGGGCCAGTTCGCGCGGTCGCCGGTCCGGCCGTAGGCTGACAGGTGCGAACACACGATGCGCTCGTTGACGTGCCTAAGTTGGGAGTAAGTCAGGCCCAGCTTTTCCGGCAGATCGCCGCGAAGGTTGTTCAGGACGGCATCGGCGCCTTCGACGAGTTTCAGCAACACTTCCCGCCCCGCTGGATTCTTCAGGTCGAGCGTGAGGCTCTTCTTGTTCCGGTTTAGGCTCTGGAAGAAGTGGCTGTCGCCCTCACCCAAACGGTAGGGACCCACGTGTCGTCCCATGTCTCCACCATCGGTGGGATTCTCGATCTTGATCACCTCCGCACCGAGGTCGGCCAGCTGCATGGACCCGAACGGGCCAGCGCCGTATTGCTCCACGGCGATCACGCGGACCCCAGACAGGGGCAAATGCATTCCCTGTTCGTTCATGCGGGATACCGCTCGAGCACTTGGCGTGCAATGAGAATGCGCTGCAGTTCGTTCGTCCCTTCCCCGATCAGCAGCAGCGGCGCATCCCGGTAGAGGCGCTCCGCGTCGAATTCCTTGGAATAGCCATAAGCGCCGTGGATGCGCACGGACTCCGTCGCGTTCTCGAAGGCTGCCTCCGTCGCGAAATACTTCGCCATCCCGGCTTCCATGTCGCATCGCTCGCCACGGTCGAACTTCTCTGCCGCAGCGCGGACCAATAGGCGCGCAGCCTCCGTGCGCGTGGCCATTTCGCCGAGCTTCAGCTGGATAGCCTGGTGCTGGGCGATGGGCTTGCCAAATGTTTGACGCTGCTGCGAATAGACCACGGCCTGTTCCAGAGCGGCCTGCGCAACGCCCACGCCGCGAGCAGCTACATTGATGCGACCCAGTTCGAGCCCGTTGAGGATGTGCTGGAGGCCGCGGCCTTCCTCGCCCCCGACCAGGCAATCGGCAGGGACGCGGTAGTCCTGAAACAGGAGCTCGCACGTATCAATGCCCTTGTAGCCCAGCTTTTCGAGCTGGCGCAGGACGTTGAAACCCGGACCCTTCTCTGCGATGAACAGGGACATGCCGCGGTGCCGCGGCTCCGCACGAGGATCCGTTTTCACCAGGAGCGCGATGCAGTTGCCGTGAAGGCTGTTGGTGATCCACGTCTTGCTGCCGTTGACGACGTAGTGGTCCCCTTCTCGCTTGGCAACGGTTCGGATCGCTTGCAAGTCGGTGCCGCAATCCGGTTCGGTGAGGCCGACGCCGCCCCGCAACTCACCGGTGGCGAAACGGGGCAGGTAGCGGCGGCGCTGCTCCTCGGTGCCGTTGTTCTGCACGGCCATGGCCATGATCAGGTGGGAATTCACAATCCCCGCCAAGCTCATCCACGTGCGCGACATCCTTTCCATAATTCGCGCGTAGGTGCGGGTCGGCAGGCCTAGCCCGCCGTACTCGGCCCTGATCGTGCACCCGAACAGCCCCATCTCCTTCATCTGCTCCACGACCTCATGGGGATAGGTGTCAGCGTGCTCCCATGCGCGAACATGGGGCCGCACTTCCCCTTCGAGGAATCGGTCGATGGCCGAGACGAATGCTTCTTCGTCGCTGTCAGTTACTGCAGAGTTATTGCTCATGGATGTCCTGTGGTGTGCTGCGCGAGAAGCGCCGCAAGTTCAAACGTAGCGGGCGCGTGGTCCAGGCCCATCACGGCATCGAGGATGCGCGCCGCGCGCTCCGCGCCGATCACGTCACTGGTGTTCTCGGCAAATTTCCCGGCGATGTCCTCGGCGCTCAAAGGCCGTTCCGCGCTGCCTCGGTTGATTCGCTCAGAGGCACGCGCGACAGTGCCGTCCGGGTTTTCGACAACGACCTCACCCGAGTAGTAGCGGGGAAATTCGGCATCGACATCGACCTCGTGGAAGACGCGTTCCGCCAACGCCAGGACTTCAGGGTCGCGCAGCGCGTCGTCCGCCAACTCGGCGAGTCCGAACCTGCCGCGGAGTAGTGCCGTCGCGACGATGTACGGAATCGAGAACTGGGCGTCGTAGGCCGTCTTTGGCCGCAACTTGATCTCTCGAGGCTCGCAGACAATGTTCACGACGCCGGCAGGAACGCGCGCAACCACGCGCGCCGCACGTCCAGCCGAGACGCCTTGCTCGTACAAGCGGATCGCGGCATCCGCACATGCATGTGTAAAGTGACACGCAGGGAACGGTTTCACCGCCACTTTTTCCGTTTCCCATTCCGACCCGAGGCTGGACAATCCGAGACCGATCTCCGAAAGCGGGGCTGGCGTCTCCATGTGCGTGGCGTACAGGCCGAAGCGGCCCTCATAAGGAAGGTCAACACCACGGAACCCCGTGCTCGCGAGATAAGCGGCAGTGATGCCCGCCGATGCCGCCCAGCCCGGATGCAGTCGCTTGGTCCAGGAGCCGTCTTCCAGGAACTGAAACGTGCCCGAGGCGAATGAAAGGACGATGCCCTGCGCATGAACGAGCGCTTCTTCGTCGAGGCGCAGCAAACGGCCCGCCGCCACGGCGGCCGCGAACGCGCCGATCACGCCCGTGGGATGGAAGCCCGTCTGGTGGAAGCCACCCTGCACCGCGCCGATGCGCGCCGCGACTTCCGTTCCAAGAATGAAGGCCGCCAACATGTCGCCGCCACTGGAACCCTGGTGAATGGCGACGGCAAGCGTTGTGGGAAGCAGCGAAGCGGTCGTATGGGTGACGCTGCCCATGTGGGTGTCGTCGTAGTCAATACCGTGGACGAGGATCCCGTTCACAAATGCCGCGTCCCGCATGGGGAGCCGACGGGTGCTGCCGATGACCGGCGAGGATCCGTCTCCCGCCATGGCGCTGACGGCCTGAAGCGTGGGCGCAGCGAAGTCATAGTTCGTCGAAGCGATGGCGACACCCAGACCGTCAATCAGCAGGGATTTGGCGCGTTCTCGCACCATTGGCGGTATCCGCGTTGCGTCGGCTGACGCGATGAACGCGGCAACCCTGCGCGACATGCTCGCAGCGTCGAGCGGCTGAAGCGCGCTCAAAACGGATCCCAGGTGAAGACGTCCTGCGTCCGGTCCAGCGGTGAGAAGTTCCCGCGCATCGCCGGCAGTGCAACCTCCGCCACGCTCTGGGGTGTCCAGCCTTCACCATCGGGGCCCGACCGGTGGACTGAACGCACGGGCCGATGCTGGCCGAACACAAAAATCTCATTGGCACGAACCGCAAAAACCTGTCCGCTCACATCTCTGGCCGCATCGCTTGCGAGGCAAACCGCCAGCGGAGCGATCTTGTGCGTCTCCATGCGTTTGAGCTTCTCCACTCGTGCTTTTTGATCCGGTGTCTCGGCCGGGATGGCGCCGATCATCCGGCTGAATGCGAACGGAGCGATGCAATTGGAGCGCACGCCGTATCTCTGCATGTCGAGGGCGATGGACTTGGAAAGCCCGACGATCCCCATCTTCGCGGCCGCATAGTTCGCCTGGCCGAGGTTGCCGATGAGCCCGGACGTCGAGGTGATATGGACGTAGCTGCCGCCGTTTTGCGACTTGAAGTGCGGGGCTGCAGCGCGCGACACGAAGAACGTGCCGTTCAGGTGGACGTCGATGACCGCTTTCCACTCCTCGACCGACATGCTGAAAAAGAAGCGGTCGCGCAAGATACCGGCGTTGTTGATGACCGCGTCAATCCGGCCGAAGTTGTCGAGCGCGGCTTGAACGATCCTGTTGGCAGATGTCCACTCCGACACGCTGTCGAAGCTGGGCACTGCCTCGCCGCCTGCATCGCGGATCTCCCGCACGACCTGTTCTGCGGCCTGCGCGCTCGTGCCTTCACCGGTTACCGAAGTGCCCACGTCGTTGACCACAACCCGGGCGCCCTCTGCTGCCGCGGCGCGTGCGAAATCACGGCCGATACCGCCTCCTGCACCCGTGACGAGTACAACCTTGCCCTCCAGCATATTGGCCACATGGATCTCCACGAAGTTCGATGCCGAAAGATAACCGGATTAACTTGACCGGTCAAGTCTGTCCGGATAACATTTTGTCGATGTCAGCATCCAACCAAGCAATCCGCTCATGAACAGCACCCACCAGCCCTACCCACACCTTCTCTCCGGACTGCGTGTCGGCGCGCATCACCTGCGCAACCGTGTCGTGATGGGATCGATGCACACACGCATGGAGCACCTCGACGACTCGGTCGCGCGTCACGTGGCTTTCTATCGGGAGCGCGCGAAGGGTGGCGTTGGATTGATCATCACCGGCGGCTTTGCGCCCAACGAAGCCGGGCGCATCGAAGTCGGGGCACCGATTCTCGACAATCCGGACGACGCCCTGCATCACCACAAGCCCGTGGTCGATGCCGTGCACGAAGAGGGAGCAAAGATCATCGTGCAGTTGTTGCATTCCGGCCGGTATGCCAAGCACGACAACATCGTCGGCGTATCGGCCCTGCGCTCACCGATCAATCCCCGCACGCCACGGATGATGACGAGCGCAGAGATCCTCCAGACGATCGAAGATTTCGTGAGCTGTGCCAAGCTCGCCGCGCTCGCCGGATACGACGGGGTCGAAGTGATGGGCTCCGAGGGATACCTCGTGAACCAGTTCACCGTACCCCGCACCAATACGCGTGATGACGAGTGGGGCGGCACGCTGGAAAAGCGCCTGCGCTTTCCCGTGGAGCTCGTCAAGGCCGTCCGTGCGGCACTGGGGCCAGCATTCCTGATCATGTACCGCATCTCTGCGCTCGACCTGGTCGATGGAGGTTCGACGGCCGACGAGATCGACGAGCTTGCACGCCGCGTGGAGCAGGCCGGCGCCGACGTCATCAACACGGGCTATGGCTGGCACGAGGCTCCTGTTCCGACCATCGCGTATCCCGTGCCTCGTGCGGCATTCGCCTTCGCGTGCGCCCGGATCCGCAAGGCCGTGGGAATCCCGGTCGTCGCGTCGAATCGCATCAGCACCCCCGAGGTCGCGGAGCAGATCCTCGCGGAAGGGGCAGCGGACCTGATCTCCATGGCAAGACCCCTTCTCTCCGATCCGGCGTTCGTGCAGAAGGCCGCTGAAGGGCGTTCGCGGGAGATCAACGTCTGCATCGCGTGCAACCAGGCGTGCCTGGACTTCATCTTCAAGGAGAAGGTGGCGACGTGCCTCGTCAACCCAAGGGCCTGCCGGGAAACGGAGTTTCCCGTTCACGTCGTTACCCGACGAAAGCAGCGGATCGCGGTGGTGGGGGCCGGCCCGGCCGGAATGAGCTTTGCCCACCATGCCGCAGCGATGGGTCACAGCGTGGTTCTGTTCGACTCGGAAGGCGCCATCGGCGGGCAGCTTAATCTCGCTCGGCGTGTGCCGGGCAAACAGGAATTCGATGAGCTGCTGCGCTACTTCGCCGTGCGACTGCAGCTCACGGGCGTCGAGGTACGCCTGTCCACGCGAGTGGATCCGCAAACCCTTTCGGCAGGGCGCTTCGACCGGGTCGTGCTTGCCACCGGGATCAAGCCGCGCGCGTTCGACGTTCCCGGATCCGATCGCCCGGAGGTCGTGGGATACATCGATGTGTTGCTCGGCCGCGCGAAGGTGGGGCAACGGGTCGCGATCGTCGGCACCGGCGGCATCGGCCACGACGTCGCAGAGTTGCTGACTGCAGACCACGAGGGGCCCGAAACGGGCGAACAGTTCCTCGCGTTCTGGAACGTCGACGGCTCGATCCGCGAGCGCGGGGGGCTTCTGCCCGCGAAGCCGGCCGCGTCCACCCGCCAGGTTGTGCTCCTGCAGCGCACGTCGGGTCGCGTGGGCGCGCGGCTGGGCAAGTCCACCGGCTGGATCCACCGCAGCAAGCTGAAGAAGCGCGGCGTGCAGTCGCTTTCCGGCGTGAGCTACGAGCGAATTGACGACAAGGGCTTCCACATTCGCGTCGAAGACGAACCACGCATGCTGGAAGTCGACACGATCGTCGTCTGCGCAGGCCAGGAATCTGACGCGACCCTGCTCGCGCAGCTGCAGGCGCTCGGGCTGAAAGTGGACGTCATCGGCGGCGCGTTGTTCGCGGGCGAACTCGACGCCTTGCGCGCGATCGACGACGGGATGCGCCTTGCCTATCGCATCAGCGACGAACGCGCGCCGGTGGCCGCATGACGAGCGCGCTCGATGGCATACGCGTTCTCGACCTGACGCGCGTGGTGGCGGGTCCCTGGGCGACGATGATGCTCGGAGACATGGGCGCTGATGTGGTGAAGGTCGAGAACCCGAAGGATGGCGATTTCACCCGGCGCTGGGGCTCGTCCCTGCCACAGGGGGAACGCCCGTACTTCATGGCGGCGAATCGCAACAAGAAGAGCATCGCCATCGATTTCTCCACCCCGGCGGGCCAGAAGCTGGTTCGCGACCTGGCGGTCCAGTCGGACGTCTTCGTCGAGAACTACCTCACCGGCACGATGGAGAAATACGGCCTCGGCTGGCACGACCTGCGGGAGCTGAATCCATCGCTGGTCTACTGCGCAGTCAGTGGCTATGGGCGCACCGGCTCCATGAAGGACCGACCGGGGTTCGATCCGATCGTGCAAGGAGAGTCCGGCCTGATGTCCGTGACCGGCGAGGTGGATGGCCGTCCCATGAAGATCGGCGTGCCGCTCGTGGACATTATGGCCGGGATGTATGCCGCTTACGGCGTCATGGCGGCGCTCATGGCGCGCACGCGGACCGGACGCGGCCAGTTCATCGACATCTCCCTCATGGACGTGGCGCTCGGCAACCTGGGCTCGGTGGGCGCGAATGCGCTGCTGCTGGACGAGGTGCCGGGCCGCTACGCGACCGGTCATGCGGATGTGGTGCCGTTCGAGATGTATCCGACAAGCGACGGGTACCTGAACCTCGCTGTGGGCAACGACGCACAGTTCGGCCGCCTGTGCCGCAACGTCCTCCACAAGCCCGAATGGGCGACTTCACCCAAGTTCGTCACGAACGATGTGCGTCGCAAGCATCGTGTCGAACTGGATGCCCTGCTGGCCGATTGTTTCCGGCAAGGGCCTCGCGAAGCATGGCTCGCCAAGCTCGGCAAGGAAGGCATCCCCGCAGGCGGCGTGCGAAATCCCCGGGAGGCGCTTGCCTCGCCTGAGGCTCTCGAGCGCGGGATGGTTTCGCACGTGCATCACTCCACAGAGGGGCCGTTGCGCCTCGTCTCGTCCCCCGTGAAGCTGAGCGACACCCCCGTCGTTCCCGCCGTGGCACCGCCCACGATGGGGCAGCACACGGCCGAAGTCCTGCAATCGCGGCTCGGGTTGTCGTCGGCCGATGTGACGGCCCTCAAGTCGTCAGGGATCATCGCATGAGCGAACAACAGGCCGGCCCGCTGTCCGGGGTCAAGGTGCTCGAAATGGCAGGCATCGGCCCCGCACCGATGGCAGCGATGATGCTCGCGGAGCTGGGCGCGACTGTCTTGCGGATCGACCGCCGCACGGGTGCGGCCGGGGGCATCGAGCGTCCGACCCGGTTCAATTTCGTCCTTCGCGGCCGTCGAAGCATCTCACTCGACCTCAAGGAGCCTCGTGCACTGGCACTCGTGCTGCGCCTCGTCTCGCGATCGGACGTCCTGGTCGAAGGATTCCGCCCGGGCGTCATGGAGCGACTCGGGCTTGGCCCGCAGCTGTGCCACGATCGCAATCCGCGTCTCGTCTACGGCCGCGTCACGGGGTGGGGGCAGGACGGACCCCTCGCCCAAGCCGCCGGGCACGATATCAACTATGTCGCCTTGAGCGGGGTGCTGCACGCGATCGGCCGCGGCGAGCAGCCGCCCACGATTCCCCTGAATCTTGTCGGGGATTATGCCGGTGGATCACTCTATCTCGTGGTGGGTGTGCTCGCAGCGCTGATCGAGGCTCGGCGCACGGGCCAGGGGCAGGTCATCGACGCTGCCATCGTGGATGGCGCGTCGCACCTGGCGACGAGCCTGTTCGGCCTGATGTCCGCCGGGCTGTGGTCGACCAAACGGGGCACGAACATCGCCGACTCCGGGGCCTGGTTCTACGACACCTATGAATGTAGTGACGGCCACTGGGTGAGCATCGGACCGCTCGAGCCCAAATTCCTGGCCGAGCTGCTCGCACGGCTCGGTGCCGATCCCGCGAACTTCGGCTCGCAGCTCGATCCAGCCGCCTGGCCGTCTGCGCGCGAGCAGCTGGCGCGCATCTTCCGCTCGCGCACGCGCCAAGCCTGGTGCGAGCTGCTCGAAGGCACCGATGCGTGTTTCGCGCCCGTGCTTTCCATGCCGGAGGCGGTCCAGCACCCACACATGGTGCACAGGCGGGCGTTCATGGACCTGGACGGGCAGACCCAGCCGGCGCCCGCACCGCGGTTTTCGCGCTGGCCGCAGCGCGCACCGCTGCCACCGCAGGCCACCGATGCCGATGTCGGACTGGCACTGGAGCCGTTCCTCGAAGCCGAGGAAATCGAGCGCTTGCGCCACGACGGTGTGCTGCGGGATTCCCAGGAGGTCGCTGAATGAACCACGCATACATCGCGGGCGTCTTCGAACACCCATTGCGTCTCGCTCCGCACGCTTCGGTGGCACAGCTGCACGCGGAAGTGGCCAAGGGCGCACTGGCCGACGCAGGCCTTTCGCTTGGGGATGTGGATGGCTATTTCTGCGCGGGAGACGCGCCGGGGCTGGGACCGCTGTCGATTGCCGACTACATCGGCATCCGTCCGACGCACGTCGACACGACGGAGACGGGCGGCTCGAGTTATCTCGTCCACGTCGCGCATGCGGCGCAGGCCATCGCGGCGGGCAAATGCACGGTCGCCCTGGTCACGATGGCGGGCAAGCCCCGATCGGAAAAATCCAATGCGTCGACGCCGCGCGCGTGGAACGCGGGCGCGCCGGATGCGCCCTTCGAGCTCACGTATGGCACGAACAGCGCGAATCTCTACGCGATGTGCGCGGCCCGCCACATGCATGAATTCGGCACCACATCCGAGCAACTCGCGTGGATCAAGGTCGCGGCGTCGGAGCATGCCCAACACAACCCGAACGCGATGCTGAGGCAGCCTGTCACCGTGTCGGACGTCCTTGCGTCTCCGATGGTGGCCGACCCTCTCCACCGTCTCGACTGCTGCGTGGTCTCCGACGGCGGTGGAGCGCTCGTCGTCACCACGCGCGCGGTGGCGAGCGCGCTGCGTCGCCCGCTGATACGCGTGATCGGCACGGGAGAAGCCATCTCCGGGCAGAACGGAGGGCACATCGACCTCACGCGTACGGCCGCTGCGATATCGGGACCCCGCGCGTTTCAGGAAGCCGGCGTGAAGCCCCGGGACATCAAGTACGCGTCGATCTACGACAGCTTCACCATCACGGTGCTGCTGCAGCTGGAGGATCTGGGCTTCTGTGCGAAGGGCGAAGGCGGTGCGTTCGTCGCCGACGGCAAGCTCATCTCGGGCGTGGGCTCGCTCGCGGTGAACACCGATGGCGGAGGACTCTGCAACAACCACCCTGCCAATCGCGGGGGCATCACCAAGGCGATCGAAGCCGTGCGGCAGTTGCGCGGAGAAGCGCACCCCAGGGTTCAGGTCCCGGGGTGCGATCTCGCCTTGGCGCAGGGCACCGGCGGCTACCTGGGGACGCGGCATGGGAGCGCGACCGTTATTTTCGAAAGGGAATCATGACCCCCCCCGATGCACAGATGACGGTCGGCCCGATAGCAGAGGAGACAGCGCAGTTCTGGGCCACTTGCGGCAATGGCCAGCTCACTTTGCGATGGTGCACGGCTTGCGACCGGCCGCACCATTACCCGCGCACCCTCTGTCCGTTCTGCCTGGGAGAGACCGAGTGGCGAAATGCCAGCGGTTACGGAGAGATTTACGCGTTCAGCATCCAGCGCCGGGTGCCCGAGGAGTTCGCGGTAGGGTACGTCAAGCTCGATGAAGGAGTCATGATGCTGACACGGCTGGTCGGCGCTCCGTTCGATGAGATGCGAATCGGGCAGCGCGTGCAGGTCTTGTTCGTACCCAGCACGGACGGGTTGCGGGTGCCGGTCTTCCAACCCGCCTGACAGCCATGCTCGACTACCACGCCGTCAAAAATTGGGGATTCGCCAACCTGCCGGTGGTCTGCCGCGCAGATGACTGCATGTTGTACGCGCTCAGCCTCGGGTGCGGAAAGGATGCTGCGTCGGATCCGCGTTACCTGCAGTACGTCTACGAGGAGGGACTGCGTGTGCTGCCGACAATGGCGGTCACTCTCGGATTTCCCGGCTTCTGGATGAAGGATCCGCGCACCGGCATCGACAGCGCGAAGCTCGTTCACGGTGAGCAGCGCATGTACATGCACCGCCCCATTCCGCTGGAGGAGCCGCTTCTCGTGCGCAACGAAGTGACCGCCATCGTCGACAAGGGACCCGGTCGTGGCGCGCTGGTCGTCATCGAACGCCGCCTCACCAACGAAAGCGGGGACCTGGTTGCGCGGCTGCAGCAGGTCTCCTTTTGTCGCGGCGATGGCGGTTTCAGCAGTGGCCATGCATTGCCGGATCGCCCGCTCGAACCCCTCCCGGCCGTTCCCGACAGGACGCCCGACCAGCAGGTGACGATGCCGACGAGCCTGGACATGGCCTTGCTCTATCGACTATGCGGCGACCGGAATCCGCTGCATGCCGATCCGCAGGTGGCGGCCGCCGCCGGCTTCAGCAGGCCCATCCTGCATGGCCTTGCGACGTTCGGCCTCGCCGGCAAGACGCTGATGGAGCGCGTCTGTGACATGGATGCCTCGCGACTGACCCAGCTCTCCGCGCGTTTCACGGCCCCGATGATTCCGGGCGAAACGCTTGCGACGGATATCTGGCGGGAGGGTCTGCGCGTGCACTTCCGCTGCCGCGTGCTCGAGCGCGGCGTGACGGTGCTGGACAACGGGCTGGCAGAAGTCCGCGCCTGACCCGTTGCTCAAGCAGCGCGCCGCCCGCCGCGCTCCACGAAGGCACGGATAAGGGCTCGCGTGTCCTCCTGCCCGAGGAGGTCCGACGCGGCGCGGCGCTCGTCGGCATAGCCGTCCGCGGACGTGCCCTGCGAATGGATGCATCGCTTGGCGAGCCGCAATGCAGCGGGGGGCTTCGCTGCCATCCGCTCCATCAGCACTTCGACGAAGCCGGGCAACTCCGCATCGTCCACGCAATACTGCGCCAGTCCCGAAGCCACTGCTTCGGAGCCTTTGACCACATCCCCCGCGCAAATCATCCGCATCGCAAGGCCGCGCCCGCAAAGGCGAGTGAGCCGCTGCGTGCCGCCAGCCGCGGGCAGCAAGCCAACGCCGACTTCCGGCAGGGCGAACTTCGCACTCGGGCAAGTCACCCGCAGATCGCATGCAAGCGCCAGCTCGAGCCCGGCGCCCATGGCCGCTCCTGAAATCCTGGCGACCGTGATCGCATCCGCCGTTTCGATTTCCGCAAACAGCTGCTGGATCTTCTGGAGGTAGGTTTCCAGAGCCGTCTCATGCTGGCCCGATTCCGCCAGCGAATGGAGGAACGTCAGATCGGCGCCGGCGGCGAAGACCTTCAGGTTACTCTCGAAGCAGATGACCGACGGCGGGTCCTGGTCCTGGCGCAACTCGCGCAACGTCACCGCAATGGCATCGACGAATGCCTCGTCGATGGCGTTCACCGGGGCGCGCCGGAGTTCGATGAATGCCGTGCGTCCCTTGCGCCTGATTGCGATCATGGGGCAGCCTAGATGGTTGCATCCGCCGGGAATTTCGGCGAGCGCTTTTCTAGGAACGCGGCGACCCCTTCCCTGGCTTCCGGGCCAAGGAAGCCGAGAAATTCGTAGGCCAGCGAGGCTTCGAAGATGGGCTCGGCCTGCTTCAACCAGAGGTTCAGCGCGCGCTTGGTCAAACGGATGGCGTTCTGTGCACCTTCGGCCAGACCGGCGGCGACTTTCAGGGCGCGGGCATCGAGTTCGGCCTCATCGACGGCGAGTGAAACCAGTCCGATGCGCTCGGCCTCTTCGCCTGTCAGGGAATCGCACGTCAGCAGGTAATACTTGGCCTTTGCCATGCCGCACAGGAAAGGCCAGATGATGAGCGCGTGATCGCCTGCAGCCAAGCCGATCTTCGAGTGGCCGTCAGACAGTTTCGCGGTTTTCGCGGCAATCGAGATGTCGGCCATCAAGGCACAGGCAAGTCCACCGCCGACGGCCCAGCCGCGGATCGCGCTCACAATTGGCTTGCTGCATTGGGACATTCCGAGGACGATGTCCCGCCCCTCCCGCATCGACTGCATCGCGGCATCGTGGTCGGTCATCACTTGCTGCTCATGCACGAGGTCACCACCGGCCGAGAACGCCTGGCCCGCCCCCGTCACGAGAATCGCCGCAACGCTGGGATCGGCGTCGACGATGGGCCAGATGCGCGAGACTTCGGCGTGCAGCTTGGCATCCATCGCGTTGAGTTTCAGCGGCGAGCTCAGGGTGATCCGAAGCACGCGTGGGTGGGGACGGTCGAATTTCAGGCGTTCGAAAGCCTCGTAGGGGTTGTTCAAGATGTTCTCCTGGAGATCGTTTGCAAAGAGCTCACGCGCCCTTGCGGAAAAAAGCCGGTTTGCGTTTGGCTTCGATTGCCTCGACGGCCTCGGCATAGTCCTCACCTTTGATCAGCGCGGCCTGGGCCTGGAGGTTGAACTCCCACTCGCCGTTCAACGTGCCTTCCATGCCTCGCCGCAGGCCCTGCTTGGCCACGCGCAAGGCGTTCTGGGAGCGCGACGCCATGTCGTCGAGAAATCCCTGGGCGAGCTGCTGCAACTCCGCGAGCGGGACGCACTCTGTCGCGAGGCCGATGCTCCTGGCTTCGGGCCCATAGACACGGACCCCACGCATCACCATGTTGCTGGCGCGCTCCAGGCCGACGAGTCGCGGCAGCAGCAGCATGCCCCCGAGCGGCGGGATGATTCCGAGATCGATCCAGTTCTCACAGAAGAAGGCCTCTTGCGCCACGAGCCGGAAGTCGCAGGCTACCGCAAGCTCGCACCCGGCGCCGACGGCCGGGCCATTGACGATCGCGACCGTTGGCTTCGAGCACAGCTTCACCGCACGAGAGGCCCCAAGAAAACTGCTATAGACGACATCGCGGACCTGCGAAGGCGACATGGCAAGGAGTTCCCGCAGGAACTCTTTGTCGCCGCCCGAGGAAAAGGCCCGCCCCGAACCCGTGAGCGCAATTACGCGTACGTCAGCGCGCGCTTCGAGCTCCTGGAAGGTCGCAATAAAGCGCTTCAAGTATTCGGGTGACAGCGCATTCATCACCTCCGGCCGGTTGAACGTGACCGTGGCCACGCCCTCTTGCACCACGCAAAGAATATCGGGACTCATACAGAAACCTTCTCCTGTCGGGATGCCGCGTAAGCGCGGCGGTGGTAGCTGGCGTTGCCGAGCCAAGCGTTGAGGACGACTGCACGCTTGAGGAACAGGCCCACGTCGTACTCGTCCGTGAAGCCGATGGCCCCGTGCATCTGGATCGACTCGCGCGTTATCTTCATCGCAGCCTCGCTGCAGCGCGCCTTCGCACGATGCACGACGGAAGCGGCCGCGAGCGCATCCCCGCCATCGAGGGCGCGGGCCGCCTCTGCCACCACGTCTCGTGACAGTTGAAGTTGCAAGTATTGATCGACGGCGCGATGTGATAGCGCCTGGAAGCTGCCGATGGGTTTGCCGAACTGGACGCGCGTGCACAGGTAGGTGCGCGTGAGCTCGAACGCGGCGCCCATGACGCCGACGAGTGCCGCAGCGCTCATTGTGGTCGCCTCTAGGTTGGCTCGCCGAAAGCCGTTTCGCGCCGACGCGCCCTCGGCCAGCACGAGTGAACGACTCACGCGCACAGCACGCGCGACCAGCGAGACGGCGGCCGTGCCGTCGACCAGCCACGTGCGCTGCACGTCGAGGCCTTTCGTGGCAAACGGCAGCCACACTACGGCCGGATTCCCTCCCGCCTGTACAAGCAGAACGACTCCCTCAGCACCCACTTCGCACGGCAGCGGAGCAAGGTCTCCCTCAAGCTCGAGCGCATCGCCCTCCGCGCGGCCGCGCAACTCGTCGCCACGCCACTCAACCGCCCCGCGGAGATTCCCCTCGACAAGCCGCGCGAGCAGTGACTCGCGCAACGCACCAGGTGGGCAATGCGAAAGCGTGCGTCCGAGGTGGACTGCCGTGCGCAGGACGATGTCATCCGCAAGCCCCCTGCCGAGCTCTTCGCACAGAGCAGCCGTGTCGCACCAGTCTGCCCCGTATCCGCCCGCCTCCATCGGAACGGCCATCGCAAGCCACCCCGCTTCCGCGATGGCGGCGCGCAGTGACGAGCCCGAATCATTGTTGCGCGAGTGACGCGCGGCCTTCACTGCGTCCGAGCGTCTGACAAATCCAGAGGCGCTCTCCCGCACGAGGCGAGTCTGTTCGCTGTCAATCATGATGATTCAGGTGGGAAGGTTCAGGACGCTCTTAGCGAGGATGTTCCGCTGGATCTCGCTAGAGCCTCCGTAGATCGTGAACGAGCGGCTGTCCAGGAACGGCGTCATCGCGTCGACGATGCCACCGGCGAACGGGACGTCGCCGGGGACGCAACCCAGTTCGCCGGTCACCTCGACCAAGAACTCCGCCATTCTTTGGCAAGTCTCCGTGGCCCAGACCTTCAGGATGGAGACATCCGCACCCAGGGGCTCGCCGCGCCCTGCAATGCCGGAAAAGCGCGCATAGGTAGTTTCCAGGTCTGCTACGTCGAACTCGAATTGCACGACCCGATCCATGACACGCGCGTCGCCTTCCAGGCCGGCAGCTCTCACGAATTGCTTCAGCTGCGAGAGGATCAGCTGCGCCTGCCGCGGCGACCCGGCCCAGATGCGTTCGAAACCGAGCAACGCCTTGGCGACCGACCAGCCTTGGTTCGGCTGCCCCACAAGGTTCGAGACGGGCGTGCGTGCGTCGTCGAAAAAGACTTCGCAGAACTCTGCATGGCCCATGAGCGTGACGATAGGCCGCACGGTAATCCCGGGTTGGTCGAGATCGAGCAGCAGGAAGCTGATTCCCGCTTGCTTGGCGACCGTGGTGTCCGTCCGGACAAGCGCAAAGATGTGCGTCGCGTCGTACGCCCAGGTGGTCCAGATCTTCTGTCCATTGACGACATAGTCATCGCCCTGCAGGACAGCGGTCGTGCGCAAGCTCGCCAGGTCCGAGCCGGCGCCCGGTTCGGAATAGCCCTGGCACCAGATGTGTTCACCGGACAGAATGCGGGGCAGGTACTTCGCACGCTGCTCATCGGTGCCGTGCCGGATCAGCAGCGGCCCCAGGTTGATGATCCCCTGGTCGGGCAATCGCGGCGCACCGTTGACCTCCATCGTCTCAAGGTACGCAAGGGTCTTGGCGGGGTCGAGCCCCATGCCCCCGAATCGCGTAGGCCAGGAAGGCGCCAGCATGCCCGCACCGGACAACGCGAGATACCAGTCGCGCACCTCCGAGAAGAGGAGTCTCCGCTTCGGAAACCGCAGGTCTTTCGGACAATGTTGCTCAACGAAGCCCGCCACGTGAGCGCGGAATTCCCCATCGCCGAGCGAATTCCAGTCCTTGGGAAGCGAGGAGCGCGGGTTCATTGCATCGTGTAACCACCGCTCACGCTGATGGTCTGACCTGTGATGAAGGAAGCGGCATCCGAAGCGACGAACAGCACTGCGTTCGAAATGTCGTCCGGACGCCCTATCCGGCGCAAGGGATATGACTTCGCGATGCGCTCGCGCATCTCGGCCGTGTTCCATTGCGACATCTCCGTCGTGGCCCACAAGCTCTCGGCGCCCACCTCCTCCGCTGTATCCGGCATCGTGGTTCCAGGGCACACCGTGTTCACACGGATGCCATGGCGCCCCAGTTCGCGAGCCAGCGAACGCGACATCGATATGACGCCGGCCTTGCAGGCCCCGTAAACCGCCTCGCGGTACTCGCCGATGCGCCCGGCGTCGGACCCGATGTTGACGATGACACCCCGCTTCGCAGCGACCATCGAGTCCAGCGCCGCACGGGTGCAGTTGATAGTGCCCCACAAATTGATCTGGACCTCGCGCTCGAGTTCGGCGCGCGGCTTGTCCATGAAAAGCCGGTCCACCGTCCAGCCAACGTTATTGACGAGGATGTCGAGCGAGCCGAAGCGGCCCTGGACCGTCTGGATCATCGCGGCCACACTCTGCTCGTCGGTGACGTCCACGCGTACAGCCAGCGCATCCGCTGCTCCGAGCTCCGTGGCCTGCGCCGCGACACGGTGGGCACCGGTCTCATCGATGTCTGCGATCGCCACCTTGGCGCCTTCGCGCGCGAATCCCAGTGCGATGGCTCGCCCGATGTTCGAGCTGGCGCCGGTGACGATGACGCTACGGCCTTGAAGTTGGAGGTCCATGGGGGTTCTGTTTTGGAGGATGGAGAAGAACGCCTGGTCGATCAGGCACGGTCGGGGCTAGGCGGGGAAACCTCCGCCTTGAACACGGGCCTTCTCTTCTCGAGGAAAGCGCGTGCCGCTTCGGCGTGGTCCTGGGACTGGAACAGCACACTCTGGTAATCTGCCTCTGCGTTCAGCGTCTGCTCAAGGGAACCCGCACGATTGGCCATTGCGATCTTGAGGAAATGCACGGCGGTTGCTGGCAGGGCAGCGAACTCCCGTGCAACTTCCAGGGCACGCGCATGGGCGCCACCCGCATTGACGGCCTCGTCGGCGAGGCCCAGTTCCACTGCACGTTGTCCCGTGACCTTTTCGCCCAGGGCAAGCAATCGTTTCGCGACACCCAGGCCAACACGTTGCGTCATGGTCCACATCAAGCCCATGTCGGGCAGCAGCGCAACGCGTGGGACGAACGAAGCGGCCAGTGCCGCCGAACGCGAGACCACCACATAGTCACAGGCCAGCGCGAGGGACAAGCCGCCGCCGATCGCATGGCCTTCCACCGCCGCCACCACCGGCTTCGGTCCGGTGCACAGCGCCCGGATGATGCGGTGCGCGACCTCCATGCGCGCTCGCCCTTCTGCGGTGGAGCGCCATCGCATCTCCGTGATGTCTCCGCCTGCGCAGAAATCTCCATCTGCGCCGCGCAACAAGATCGCGCCACATTCGCTGTCCACGGCAAGGTTCACCAGCATCGCATCGAGCTGGATGCGCAGGTCTGCGGACAGGGCATTCATCGAGCCCCGGTTCTGGAGCGTCACGATGACGACGCGCCCGTCGCGCTCGGTAATCAGTTGGCCGCTCATGCTGCGTGCTGCAGGGCTCGCATGGGCACGAGAGCCGACCGTTCGAAGGTCATGAAGACGGACCCGTCTTGTTTGAGCCCCGTAGTGCGGACCGTCACGATCCCCTGGCCGGGCCGGCTCGCCGACGCCCTGCTCGAGAGCACCTCGGACTGCGCATAGATCGTGTCTCCAACGAAGACCGGACCGACGAGTCGCACCTTGTCCCAACCCAGGTTAGCGATGGCTCGCATGCTGACGTCGCGAACCGACATGCCCACAACCATCGCGAGAGTCAGGGTACTGTTGACGAGATACGTTTTGAACTCAGTGCCCGATGCGAAGGCGGCATCGAAGTGCGCCGGGTGCGCGTTCATGGTCAGGAGCGTGAACCATGTGTTGTCGGCTTCGCTGATCGTGCGCCCTGGCCAGTGTTTGAAGACGTCGCCGACAACGAAATCTTCGAACCAACGACCGCCGCCTTCTGCGTGTGTTGCGGGAGGGCCAAAGGGTGTGGTGGTAATGTTCATGAATATGTAAGGACTAATGTGTCCGGTCAAATTTGACTGGAGTATGCTACGATTTTCCCGTGCCGTCTAGAACCCCAAATTCAAAAGCCCAAGCCGACCGGGTGTTGAGGAAGCCTCGCCCATTGCCGGAGCCTGCGACCAAGTCGGCAGTCCAGGATGAGGCGTCTGAGGGATTCCGGCAGCTGCGGTATATGCACGTGCAGCACACCCTGATGCAGCGCATTGCCGAGAATGCTTACCCCGTTGCATCACGACTACCCACCGAAGGGGATCTCTGCAAGGAGTTCCAAGTGAGCCGGCACACCGTGAGGGAAGCCCTTAGGCACCTGCGCGAAGCCGGATACATCTCTTCCCGCCAAGGCTCGGGCTATATGGTGGAAGGAATGCCTGCGCAGCAGCGATTTGTGCACACCGTCAATTCGGTCGACGAGTTGATGCAGTATGTGGCGAACGCCAAGCTCGAGGTACTCGGCTCTGAAATGGTGCAAGCGGACGCGGCATTGGCCGCTCGACTCAATTGCAGCCCCGGTCGGAAATGGCTTCGCCTGTGGGGTGTCAGGACAAGTCCCCACAGCCCGATTCCGATCGGATGCATGGAAGTATTCGTGCATTCTGCATACGCTGGGATCCGCGAGCTGATTCCGCAAGGCCGTGAGGCGATCTACGCGATCATCGAGCGCGAATACGGTGAGCGCGTGGAAGAAGTCGTCCAGACGCTACGCGGCTCGACACTGCCGGAAGAATTTGCAAACGAACTGCAATTGCCGGCGGGCTCCGCAGCGTTGCTCATTGAACGCGTGTTCAAATCGACGAATCACAAAGTAATCGAGATTTCGTTCAACTATCACCCAATGGGACGCTTCAGCTATACGATGGTTCTGCGCAGTCAAGCTCCGGAGTGACGCGACCACTACCTCATGAGGATGCGAATCACGCTGACAAATAGCGGAGAGCAAAACTAGCAGCGGCGACCAGACATCGCTCGTTTGAAGCGCACTGCCCGCTTGAGGCAGTTACCACAAGGGCCGCTGCCGCATTTAGTTGGTACAGACTCGCGCGGAGGAAGTTCTGGCCGACGAAGTCGATCGAAGACAATTACCGGGCGCCAGCAAACAGGAAGAGTGTTTGAATCAGTTGCCGTCCCTGCAATCTGCCAAAGCGTAGCGCATGTAGTCGGTGTGGCGCTCGTCACTTTTCTCTTGATTACCTACGCAGATGAGTAGTGTCAACAAGGTCATCTTGGTCGGCAATTGCGGGGCGAGTCTGAGATTCGCTACCTGCCATCGGGTCAGGTAGCGATTGACGGAGTTCTCTGCAGTGCGCATGCGTGCTTCTGGACCCAGGGCGGACGTCACCCAGCGCAATCTGCCAGCAGAGTCGATCTCGACGTCGAAGTCGACCGGCGTCATGCGAGCCTGACCCCTGGCCGGCACTCGTCTCACTTGACCAAGGTCTGCAGCACCGCATCGAAGAAGCGCCCTTGCGTGATGTCGTTCGACGACCCGAAGTTTTCGTAAACAGCGGTGTGAACGACGACTGTGCGCGTGGCCGGATGTACCCAAACCGCTTGCCCGCGACGGCCTCGCAGCTGGAAGCGATCTCCCTGCGAAGGAACCCAGGTTTGATAACCGTTGCGGGGGTTCGGTGCCTGCGAGCTGGTGGCGGCCTTGACCCAGGCGGCGGGGATGATCTGCTTGCCATCGCGCGCACCGCCGTCCGCAAGGAGAAGCCCGAGGCGCGCCCAGTCGCGAAGCGTGGCGCTGAAGCAGCAGTAGCCCACCTCATTGCCCGCCGGATCGATATTCCAGTACGCGTCGGACTCGGCGCCCATCGGGGGGAAACTGCGCCTCCCATGGAGCGATACGCGTCGCAACGAGCGCCATGCCGGCGCGTGTTTCACGGACATAGGGTTCCGTGCGCTTGCTGACCTTCAAGAGTGACTCCATCATTCGTGGCGCATGCCACTGCTTTTGCAAGTCTCCTTGCAAGTCACATGGAAGTCATTGAAGAACGCTTGAGAACCCTTTAGCTGAAGTAAACGGTGCAAGCCGGACCGAAGCAGGGATGCGGATACTCGTCGCTCCAGGTCGCTCTCACTTCAAACTGCATGAACTTCGACAACCTGTTCTCGTTGAAAGGCCGCACGGCTCTCATCACGGGGGGCTCGCGCGGGATCGGCCGCATGATCGCGTCCGGATTCATTGCACAGGGTGCGCGCGTGTACATCAGTGGACGCAAGGCCGCAGCCTGCGAGCAGGCTGCGCATGAGTTGGACGCAACGGGGCGCTGCATCCCCCTTCCATGCGACGTATCCACGGTGGCCGGCTGCGAGGATCTGGCGGCCGCCTACGGCAAGCACGAGGAGAGCCTCAACATCCTCGTCAACAACGCCGGAGCCGCCTGGGGAGACGACTTCGATGCTTTTCCAGAGAGTGGATGGGACAAGGTTCTCGACCTGAACCTGAAGACTCCCTTCTTCCTGACGAAAGCCCTGTCTGCCTCATTGCGCAGAGCGGCATCGCAGCGCACTGCCAAGGTGATCAATATCGCCTCGATCGATGGCGTGGGCCTGAATCCGCAAGAAAACTACTCCTACGTTACGAGCAAGGCATTCCGAACTGTTGGCGGCCTTCGACACCTCCATCGCCTCCTCGCGCCCAAGAAGCCGGTCGAAGTCCAGGTCGCACCAACACTCGCGAAGTTGGCCCTTCAGCGCAAACGCGTACGCGATCGTGCGCATCGACATCTGTCGGACAAGATCCGTGCCGGAAGCGGCAGTTGGCGTGATCACCAGTGTCTGAAGCTGGCGACAGAGAGAACGAGACCGGTACAACAGGTCTCCCCAGAGCTTTCTCGCTTCCCAGTAGCGGTCATAGGCGACGCTGTTTCGAAAGCCGAGAAAGATTGCCAGCGCAAGTCCGATCAGCGAGAACGGAACAACCGTCAGGGAGACTTTCCAGACCGTGCCGTGGGCAAGTGTCACTGCGACGGCAAGCGCGAAGCAAGAACCCAACTTGAGCAGGATTCTCGGCAAGATGGAACCGCGCAGCGCGAAGAAAAGTCGAAGGCCGTTGGGCCTGTCGCGGACTATCATCCTTCATCCCACTTCAATTAGCGAACGAGAACTGGGATGGAATGGTGCGCGCCCATCGAGGTTCTTCGGCTCGCTGCCCCTAGAGAGCCTCTGACCCCGACGCCCTTCGCGCAAGTGCCTCCTCCAAGCTCTCGCCCGGCCGAACGCCGAATGAGCGGATGTTCGTAGTCGTGAACGACGGCGGCAGCGGCAAAGTGGGGTCAATTTCGTCCAGAAATGCAGGGGCTTCGGTGATCCTTTTCGCGCCCGATTCCGATAGCAGAAGAGCAACAAAGTTTGATCGATCCATACGGTCCCTACTCCGGCAAGGAGATGACGCGGCGCCACGCGAATCAGGCGAAAAGCCGATTCTGGCATGTCCGCGTCGTAAAGGTCGCGATGCATTAGCCCCCATGATGACGCGGGCAAGTGCAAGTTGATGCGCAGCGCGAATCAACCTGCAAGACCCGGCAAAGATCAGCCTATGCAAGATGAGCGTTCTGATCCCGACAAACAGCGGCGTCGTGAGAGGCCCGTGCGAGTGCTGACCGCGATAGAGGAACTCTCGGTTGTGGACGGACGGCTCGAACGTATGTGCGTAGCGTCAGCCTCTCGATCCGCAATTACCGCACCTTGTGCCCTGTTCCAGCACACTGTTTACTAGCCACAGCACTTCGATTGCGAGATCAACACTTTGTTAGGAAGGACCAACTTGCACACTCGGAGCGCCAGGCACACCTCCGTCCGGCCCGCCAGCGGAGCGTATCCACATAAGTCATCCCCGACGCGGAGGTCAGCCCTTCGTCAGCGGCAGCGACACCATCGAGTCGCCAAGGGTCATCAGCATCTGCCGCTCACATGCCACAACGCACCGGCTCCGGAAGACTTGATGTCTCTTTGATTGGAAAAATCGCATTGACCTTTTCGTAGTTCTGTAATGCGGTGTCGTAGTTCTTTGATGCGAGACGTAGTTCTCTAATGTCAAACGACATGCGAGATCCGGCGAGTCGGGTTCACCGTCTTCCCGATCTTCATCCAGTCGCCGAGGGACGGGTTGCTCAGGAAATAGACGAAGCCGGGCTCGGGCGGCGCCTGGGTCATTTTCGGCATAGGAATCCTAGTCATGGGCCGCCAAGGCTACACCCGATCGCCCAGGCGCTTTACCTGGCAAAGCCATGAGGAACTGCGCGGGGTGTAGCGGCGAGTCCTCTTCCAGCCCAGCCAGCTCCCAACCCGCCCGTTTGATTTCAGGAATCAGGCCCCGTACAGTGCTTCGCAACGTACCCATTTTGCGAATCACGATATGGCCGACATCTTCCAGCGCTTGCGCCGCTTCAGCTCCGAAGCGCAGCGATCCGCCGCCCCTGCGCCGCGGTCGACGCTACCCGGCGCCGGCCTGACCAGGCCCGCGTTATCGGCCTCGTCCGTGGACCGCATGGTTCTGGCCGAAGACTACAGCGCCATCACCACCAGCCAGGAGGCCGACGCCTTCCTGCTGGCCGCCTACGAACGCTTCCACGAGCTCGAACGCAAGGCCCATACTGAAGGCGGGATCGAAGGGAACGACCGCCTCGTCAATTCGCGCTTGGAAGAGATGTTTCATCCGCGCTCGACGGCGGACCTGGCGTCCTTCTACCCCGACTTCCCGACCGCGAAGCGGACCGACGCCAGCGTTCGCTCCATGCTGGCCAACTCCCGCCCGCCGATGCCGGTGTCCGGCCCCGTGGTGCGCTTGCCCAGCCCGCCTCAGTTTCGCTCCGCGTTCGACCGGCCGGCGGCAACGCCTGCGCCCGCGCCCATGCGGGTGGGTGGCCTGCGCATCGACGCTCCCGAGCCCCGCCGGCAACGGGTTGTCTATACGGACGAACAGCAGGCAATCATCTCCGCCAATGGGCGAGTGATCGTGGGCCGCGCCAAAGCGGGTACCGGTAAGACCACCACGGCTGTCGGCTACGCAGAAGCGCGCCCTCAACAGCGCATGCTCTATCTGAGTTTCGCCAAGGCCAACCAGGTCGAGGCGGAAACTCGCTTTCCGCGCAACACCACCGCGCGCACCGCTCATTCGCTCGCGTTCGACGCGGTCGGCCGCAAGTTCGATGGCCGCATAGATCGTGAATGGCGCGCGATGTCCGTGCGCCAGGAGCTGAACCTGCGCAACTACCGGGCTGCGGCGATGACCCAACAGGTGCTGCGCAACTTCTTCAATTCCCACGCGGCTCACATCGACGAGGACCACGCTGCGGGGCTGGACCAGACGTACCGCGCCTACGGCAGGGAGATCGACGACGCGCTGCAGAGCGCCCGCACGCTGTGGCGCCGCATGTGTGACATGAACGACCGCGTGCGCATCCCCGACGACGCCTATCTCAAGATGTGGGCCCTGCAGCGGCCGCAGCTTCCCTATGACGTTCTGATCTTCGACGAATACCAGGATGCCAACCCCGTGATGGCGCAGATCGTGGCAAACCAGCAGCAGGCGAGGGTGCTGTACCTGGGCGATCCGCATCAGGCCATCTACGGATTCCGCGGCGCGCGCGACGCGCTCGAAACGCTGCCGGCCGATGCCACCGTGTTCAACCTGACCCAGACCTGGCGCTTCGGCCCGCGCATCGCGGCGATCGCCAACACCCTGCTGCGCGAGTTGAAGGGCGAGCACATCCCAATCCAGGGCATGGCCGCCGACGGGGCGCTCTCGCCTGGGGCGACCATCACGACGTTGGCCCGCACCAATTCGCAGCTCTTCAAGATCGCAGCGCAGGACCGCGGCGCCGGCGTCCACTGGGTGGGCGGCATCAAGAAGTATCACGTGCGATCGCTGCTCGATGGCTACGCACTCTTCATCAACAACCTGTCGGAGATAAAGGACCCGCTGCTGCGCCGCTTCGGCAGCTGGCAGGAGATGAAGGATTACGCGGAGGCGACCCGCGACGGCCAGCTGCGCATCATGGCCGAGCTCGTCGACCAATACAAAGGCGACACACCGCACCTGGTGGAAGATCTGGAGCGCAACGAGGTCCGCGTTCAGGCGGACGCGAGCCTGATCCTGGCCACAGCGCACGGCGTCAAGGGCCTCGACTTCGACCACGTGCAGATCGCGCCCGACTTCGAGTACCTGGCCGAGGCCGAAGCGGAGCTCGCCCAGGATCCCAACGCCCAGATCCAGGAGCAGGAAATCAACCTCCTGTACGTCGCATTCACCCGCGCGCGAAAAACGCTCACCCTCAACGAGGACACCCGCCGCTGGCTGAAGGACCTGCCTAAGCATCGCGAGAACCGCGAGCGGGCGCGCCAGCAACACGAGGCCCGGCAATCGCGAGTGACCTTCGCAGTTCCACCGTAAGCGGGGCTCCCGCTCCACTACTTCCCACTCAACCGTTCACGTTCCGAAAGAAAGGCTTCCTCATGACCACCATCGCCATCGTCACCTCGACCGGCAATTACTTGTACGACCAAGTCCTGCGCGGCGTGTACGGCACGGCGGCCGCCAAGCCCGAGGCGCCTGACGCCTTGATCTTCACGCCGGCACCCGAGTTCCGCCGCGTTTCGCATCTCTTCACGCAACTGCCGCAGATTCCGGTGCGAGCCTCTGGCATCGAGATGCGCGACGTACCCGATGCCGACGCTGACATCGCCAAAGCGCAGATCCTGTTCGGCCTGGGCGCCCGCTGGGCAAGTCTGTACGCGGCGCGCGCCAGCACGCAAGAAGGCGCGATGCCCGACATTGGCCAGGCGCTGCTCGCCGGCGAGGGTGCGGCCGTCGCCCGCGGGGTTCGCGAGCACCTCGAAAGCGTGGGCATGAACGTCTACGAAGTGCCTGTGCTGGTCAAAGGCGAGGTACACAGCCACGGCAGCTACCTGGACGGGGCGGCCACGATGATCGGCTCGATGCGCGCGAAGGAGCGCACGATCGAAGTCGACCCGGCCGGCCGCGCACGCGTTCTGGTTCGCTCTGCACTCACGGGTGATGCCCGCGCGATCGAGGCCGCCCGCCTGGATGCGCACCCCGCCGAGATCGCGCCCGCCCCGACGGTGGCCCCGGCGCCGATGGCACCGCCCGTTCGCAGCTTCATCCGCAGCTTCTTCGACGGGCCCGGCGCACAGCCGGAGGAAGCCCCCCAGGCGCAAGCCCCCGAAGCGGTCGAGCAGCCGGCACGCGCCGACATCACGCCCGACGCGTGGCGCGGCTTCCAGGGAGTGGACGCGACGGTGCGCGCCCTCATGTACGTCGTGGCACCGAACCTCGAGGCGCTGCCGCGCGCCATCGACTACATGCACCAGGCGTACAAGAACGACGCCGCAGGCCTGCACCTGGAACCGGTCGATGTCGCCGCCGTGCGCGACCTGCAACGGGAGGATCTCGCCCTGAGCAATGAACTCGGCGACGAAGACTTCCAAGACAGCGGCTACGACACGGACCGGTGATCATGCCCACGCTCGGCCAATCTGTCGCCGCGGGCCCGTCGCGCGCTGTCGACCGGCAGGACCTGCTGCGCACGAGAGCGCAGCGCCACCGCCATATCAGCGAGGTGCTCGCGCGTGACGTGATCGCCAAGCTGATCGCGCCGGACGTGGAGGCCCATGCTGCACAAGACATGCAGATCAAGCCGATCATGAGCGGCCAGGATCTTCAGAGCCTCGAGGTCTCGGTGAGGCTGAAGGTGACCCCGGAAGACCTCGCGAGCCAGATGCTGGTGCGCCTTGACGAGGCCCTTGGCCTGGAATCTCTCATGCAGCAGCAGGGCAGGGCGTGGTTCTCCTGGGAGTGCAACGCGCTGGCCGATGCGGCCATCACCGTGGCCGAACGCATTCAGGGGTCCGCCGGCGACGCCGGCGAACTCAACGCAGAGGTCGCCCAGGCGGTGAGTGCGTCGAACCAGGGTGCGCATGGGGTGGCCTGTTATCTGATCGAGCGGCTCGGCGTCGGAGAGGCGTTCGACGTTCTCGCCCAGTTCGCACGCACCGACCTCACGGAATGCAACAGGTCTGTTGAGGCGCCCATCGAGTCGGGTGGGGACACACCAGACATCATGAAAGCAATCGTATGAGCCGATTCATCTTGGACTTCAAAGTGGTGGACGAGCAGACCCTTTACGACGCCGCCTTCAAGCACGCCGTCGAGGTCGACGGACTCTCGCCGCAGGCGGCCCAGGAACTGCTGATGGCGGGCGGCCAGATCGAGCAAGACGCGTGCGTGCAGATGCTGCTCGATCCGGGCCATGCCCCAGGCCTGGCGATCCATTCCAGCGAAGTGGAGTTGGCCGAAGACGAGCACCTCGTCGAACAGGATGGGCTCACGGAAAGGCTCCAAGGATGAACTTCAAAACCGTGATCGTGCTGGCGCTGGCTGGCCCCTCCCTGCACGACGACGATGCCGCTGTGCCCGGCGGCTACATCGTTTCGTTCGACGCCACCGCCGTGCCCGCGAAGCACATTGCGGACGCGGCGCTCGACGTCTTCCATTGCCGCATCGCGGTCAGGGAGCTCGACTCGTTCGAGTTCTATGTGCTGGACCCCCGCCAGGGCAACAAGGTCATGGACTCGGGCGACGCCGAACCCTATTCGTTCACCGGAACAGGCGATGTCGACGGACCGCACGTAGCTGCCTGGAAAGTCGCGGCTTTCCGGGTCGTGGCGAAGGGTGGGCGGGAGGACCGCGATCTCGGTACCGTCTCGGTGGGTGGCGTCGACCTGAAGGAGATGGCCGACGCGGCCGTCGACTTGCTGTGGGACGCGCGCCTGCGTTCGACGGGATTTCATCCATTCGTTGAGCGCGCGCGGGAAGAGCCGCACCTCTCCGAGGAGTCCGTACAAGAGAGGCAACGATGACCGCAAACTCCTCGCACCCTGCGGATCCCGTCAAGCCGGGACACATCAAGATCGTGCGCCTGGCCACGGAAGGCAGGCTGGCGCGCGGCGACCTGGTGGAGACGGCCACGCTCGGAACCTGCGAAGTGACCGGCATCGCCTCGGTTGACAGCCTGACGGTCAAAGCCCACGACGGCTCCCGTCACGAGCTCACAGGAATCGGCGGGGCGTCACGGGCGCGCCTTGTGGAAACGTCCAGAAATGACGCTGGCGAGTCGGATGAAGCCGACGACACAAGCGTCGCGCCGGCACCGCGCGGCTGAACTTACAGGAACCCCAATGACCATGCTTCTACAACCCAGCGGCTTGCCCCGCGAGATCCGTCACTCGGGCAACAAGGCGCTCTCGCTCACGACACGCATCCGCGCAGGGGAAGGCGAGAACACGCCGCCGGTGACGGTGTCGGTTCTCCTGGCCGGCGAGTGGAGCGAGGAGTACGACTGGTGGCGCGTGTGCAAGGAGCCCACGTACTTGCAGTCCTTGATCGGCGGCTCGGTGAACCACGCGGCACTGGACGAACTCGATACGCGCGGCTGGGACCTCCTCGGCGCCCTTGGCTATATCCCCGAATCCTGGTACGAGCCTGCCGATGGCGCAACCGTCTAACGCGCCCGCGGGCGGAGATGAACCCACCGAAGCAGGCACCTGGTGGACCAACCACTACCGGTGCCCGTGCTGCCGTCACCAATGGGAGGACGAATGGGACTCCCAGGTCGATGATGACTGCCCCGAGTGCGGGATGCGATCCATTTCGGCGTACTTTTCCGACGACGGCTCGGGCACGGAGGAGGAGCGGTTGCGCCAACTCGAGCGAGCGGATGCAGAGCTGGAGCAGGAGCAACAGCTCGAAGCCGCACCGCGCCCCGGGGCGTGAGGCTGCAACCGCGAAAGGGCACCTCTTGAACGACGAATCCAACGACAGGCTCCTCATCGACAACTTGATGAGGGCCGCCCTTGCGAGCGACAGCGCGCAGGTCGATGCGGCGCGGATCGCCCTTCGCCGGCGCTTCATGGCGCTGCGCAGCGCATGCGCGACCGGGCTGCAGCCTCCGGCCGAGGAGCAGATCGAGGCGGCTTGGGTCGCCTTCAACCGAACTCGAACGCAGGTCGGGGAGGGCAACCCCGAATTTCTCCGGCGGTGCGTTGCTGAAGCAGTCAGCGCCGCCTGGAGCGCGCAGCCTCGCCACTGCGAGCAGAACCGGCCGCAGATCTTCGTGGCCAACACGATCGTCGCGCAGCAGTGGGGCGTGGACCCCATGACCCCGTTCGTCAGGCTCGTGGACAAGCCCTCATTGGACGCGCTGGTCGTCCAAGCACGGTTCCAGAGGCAGGAGCAGCCCGAAGAGCCCGACCAAACGGATCAGGCTCCCCGCGGCGGCTGACAACATTGACAGGGCGCCGGCGGGACCCCGCTTGCATTCCCGCCCGCTCGTCCCTATGATGAACGCAAGAAATACATTTCGCAATGGGCGATTCCGCGAAGCAGATGCAGCGGAATTGGCCCCATAGAAGACCGAGGAGCAGACCTAATGAAGTACCCCGTCAGCTACTGAGCGGACACCCGAAAGTGGCGTCCGCGGCTAAGGCCCCAGCAGGGCTTTCTCCACCGGACATTCCCATCAACCAGGAGCGAAAAGGAAAGGAACGGGCAAAAAAAGTGCCGCTGCCACAGGGAAATGTGAGAGCGACACGCGTGCCTGATATTCCACAGGCCTGACTAAACATCTGAAGCGCCGGGACACCATAAACAGCTTTCGCCGAGTACAGGTGAAAAGCACCGCAAATGACCTATGTCCCAATAATATCCGGCGCCGGAAAATAGTCAAGCGAATATCAGCCCGCGCGTTGGCCCCCCTGTGACCGCACCCACTTCGTTGTTGCCCGACAACGAGAAGTGCTATTGCTTGATCCGAGCTTGCCGCCGGCATTGGCGGAGGCGCGCCTGCTCCACCCGCGGGCGCCCGACAACTCACCAGGCTACTTCACCGTCGCTCGCGTCAGCGGGGGCAAGTGGCGTGAGAAGTCCTACAGCGTCGACGTCGCCGAGCCGGTCATGCGCGCGCTTGGGGGGTCGTGCGACACCTACGTCAGCCAGGCGACCTTCATCTCCCGTCGGCGCGCCTCCAGCCTGGCCCACACGCTGCGCTGCGCGTTCGTGGACCTGGACCTGTACAACCTAGATCTCATCGCTGATGGGGCCTCGATCGAGGCCGTCATGGAGCATGCGCGTCGCCACGGCGTGCCCGAGCCGTCGCTGATCGTCTCCTCAGGGCGCGGGCTCTATGCGAAGTGGATCTTCGATCAGCCCATCACCAGCACGCTGATGCCACAGTGGAACGCGCTGCAGGCCTCCCTCATTTCGCTGTACACCCAGTTCGGCTGCGACCCGAAGGTGCGCGACGCGGCGCGCGTGTTACGGCCGGCCAGCTCGATCAACAGCAAGAGCGGCGGCGAAGTGAAGGTCGTGCTGGACACCGGCCGCACCTGGAACTTCGCTGACCTGTGCGAGCAGGTCGGGACGATCTCGATTGCCGCAGCGGTGGCCACCGGCGCGAAAGTCACGCGCAGCGCGCGCGAACGGCAGAACAAGCTCCTGGGCGCCTGCGACGCCAGCGACTTGGGCCAGCTGGTGAACTACAGCGCCAGGCGCGAGCCCGTGATGATGCGCCAGATGAGCGCGCAGTCGCTGAACTGGGCCCGCTTTCTGGACCTGCGCGACCTTGCCATGGCGCGCGGCGGCTTTGCCCGCGGCAGCCGCGACAGCTTCCTCTTCTGGATGGTGTGCTTCCTGGGTCACTCCGGTGTGATCACCCCGGAAAATTTCTGGCACGAGGTCGGACAGGTGGTGCAGGCGTTTCCGCTGGCCCAGGACTTCCAGCCGATCACGGATGGGAGCCTCAGCACGATCAAGCGGCGGATCGAAGCGGCCCACGCGGGGAAGTTCGTCTATCACCAGGGTGCGCGCCTCAGCCCGATCTACACCCCGACCAATGACCACTTGCTCAATCTCTTCCAGGTCACACCCGACGAGGAACAGCGCCTTCGCACCCTGATCTCGGGCGCCGAGCGGCTGCGGCGTGCCGACCTGAAGGTGCCAGGACGTGCCGAGCGCCGGACGCAGCGGGTGGAATCACGGGCCGCCGCGATCGCGTTGGCAGGGGAGGGCGCCAAGATCGACGAGATCGCCGCTACCGTCGGCAGGAGCACCGCGACGGTTTACCGCTGGCTGGCTGCGGCAAAGCAGGAAGCCACCCCGGGCGCCGCGGCCGAAGCACCTGCGAATTTCGAACGTCGCGGAAGGCGAAGTCCTTACGCCGTGCACCAACAACACCTGCCTGGACGTCGATCAGCCGATGGACGCGAAGGCAGTGCTTCTCCCCCGAAGACGAACCCAGAGCAACTCACCGAACGCGAGCTGCGGAGGCGCGGGGCCGCACCACCGCAGCCGTCTGCGCCCGCGTTGGCTGGCCAGCAACTGGCCGCCTGGGTCGAACATCGCCTCGAGCAAATCCGCGAAAGCGCCGCCGTCGGCTCTGCGCGTCGTGAGGCCAACCAGCGCCTGGAGCGCGCCGCAGCGGCCGCCGAGAGCGCGCAGGTGCAGCTGCGCATGCAGGTGCGCCTCATGAGAATCATCGAGCACCTGCGTCATGAACTGCCGCCGCGCAACCGCGGCGTCGAGCCCGCCCATTTGAAACCGGGCGTCCGTCTTGGCAGACTGTCATCGCTGGCGCCGCCGGCGTCGGCACCGCCCCCGAGCACCAGTTAGGGCGTCCTTCCATGACAGAGCAGACCCTTTCCATCACCGAACGCCTCCGCAGGATGCGGGCGGCGCCGGCCATGGTGCAGGCCGAGCAGGATGCTGCACTTGACGAGCTCGCGCTCGCAGAGGCCGCACCCGTTGCGCCATCACGCAGTTACGCCGAAGTCACCGGAAAGAAAGAGCGTCCTGCCCCGCCACGTATTGCTCCACGGGCAGCCGAATCTGTGTTCGATCGCCTTGCGAAGGTGAGCGCCCGTCCGCCCGTACCGCAAGCGGCCGCCGTCGAGTCGAGACTCCTAGCCTGGGACGATCCGACCCGGCCCGCGGGCAGCGCCTTCAGCCGCGAAGAGTGGGAAGCGACGCGCGCCGAGAGCGCGTTCGCGCGTCCTATCGTCTTCGAGCTCCACAAGGCAGCCGAACGCGGCCTGGTCGTACTCGACGCCTCGAACCTGGCCGCGGTCCACGCCATGTTCCTGGAGCAGGCCCTGTTGATCGACGAACGCCTCGGGGCCCATGAGGCCTGGCACAACGCCAGCGCGCGCCTGGAGCACGTCGGGCAGGACACGGTCCGCTGGACATATCGTGTCGTGCACGCAGCAGAGGCGCACGAGCGGGTTCTGGGGTTGCGTGGGGCGCGCCTTCGCACGGGCGGTGCAGTCGACCAGGCCGCAGAACCCACGCCGGCGCCCCGCGGCGGCTGACCGGCCAATTCCCCGCGTCCCCGCGCCGCACCACACTTGCTGGACGCCGGCGCCGCGGGAAGGCCCGCCTCTTCATAGCCCGGAAAAGAAGAAAGGGAGCCGAAGCTCCCTTTCCCGGACGAAGCGACGTACAAACCGGGCAGGACTGGACGTCGGGATCCATTATGCCGCAGCCCAGCGGCCGCGCAAGGGGATGCGCTTCGATTTCAACTCTTGTTTCAAATTGGAATGCGACTGCCCGCAAAGCGCCTCGATTGAGGGCCGGCCGGCGGATTCGAGGAGCACCGCTTGCAGTTTTCCGCCCGGATTCTGAAATCGGTTCTGATTTGGAACGAGATTCGAAAGCAGGCCGCTTCCCCTTGGCAACCCTATTTCTCGCAGGAATTTCTTAATCTATGCCTGGGAGGAGAAGGGGTCTCACCGGAGTCCTACTCTTTAAGGGACCTAGTATTTAAGGAGCCGGCCGCTCAAAAAGAGGCCCCCACCATGTTTGGGCCGGGTTCGGCGCATCGAGGGGTGGCTGTGGCGAAGTCGAGGCGGGTGCCCGGTCGTTTGCATCTGCGCTATCCGGTCTGGAAAATAGGTCCTTGCGAAATGCGATACCTTCGCGCCAGATCCAACCCACCGTCCGAACTGAGTCACTATGCCCGACACCAATTCGCATGCCACTACTGGTCAGCCGGACATATTCGCCCGTCTGGCGCGAATCAACCGCAACATTAGCCGTCCGGTAAGTGTGGCCGTGCAGGTGCCGCCTGTCGGGCAGCCCTCGACTCGGCAAAGCGACGCCCCGTCCGTGATGGCCAGACTCACAGGCCGCGCTCAACCAAAGGTGGCGCCGTCAGCCGAGCCTGCTGCAGGTTCGAGCCTCCCGAAGGCCGGCGGATCACTGTTCGAGCGCATGCGCGCGTTTGCGCCGGCGGATGCTGAAGCGCCTCCGAGGTCCGGCGGTGACGACGTCGACGAAGACGCCGGTGGCGTTGCCGCAGCGAACGTGCCCAGGGGCGAGACCATCCGCGGCCTGGTGGAGCGTACCCAAGTATTCAACGGCACCTGGGGCGTTGCCCACATCTGGACGGAAGACCGCAAAAGCGTCAAGGTGACCGGTGACATCGTCGGCGGCTTGAAGGATGGGCTGAGTTACGAATTCGAGGGTGGATTTCGAACTGGCCCGCACGGTGAGAGCTTCATCGCGGCCCTGGCCAAGCCGCACCTGGACTGCGACCGCAAGGCGATCGTCCGGTTCATTGCTCGCAGCTTCAAGGGCGTTGGCGAACGCACGGCCGACAAGTTCCTGGACCAGCAACTGAAGGCCGCCGCGGCGCAAGGGCGTGCGGAGCCCGAGTTGCTCGAGGAGATCCGCAAGACCCTGGTCACGTCGCCATGGACGCTCGACCTCTCCGGAGTCACCAAAAAGGGACAGTACGACGGCGAGCACAGCGAAATGATGGTCGAGGCCGTGAAACGCGACCTGGCCACTCGGGTTGGCCAGTACGAGGGCATGAAAGAGCCGGTGCTCAAGGCGTTGGCCAGCTGGCTGATGACCCAGCAGCTCGCGGCCGGCGACCGGCGAACACGTGACAAGGGAATTTCGCCTGACGTGGTGGAAAAGTGCTGGGCTCGCCTGGCCACGAATCCTTACGTGCCGATCCGCGACGTCTTGGGGTACGGTTTCAAGTCGGCCGACGCACTGGGGCGAGCCCTGAACATCCCAAAGGAGGATCCGAAACGCCTCGGCGCGCTGGCCGCGTACGCGATCTCGACGGCTTGCTCCAGCGGTGGCCACATGTTCCTGACCGCCGAGCAGATGGCTGAGGCGGTGAAGCGGGCGGATCCGGCGGTTTCTTTCGCCGAGGTGATCAAGGCCGGCGTGGCCAGCGAGGACATCGCTGAGGTTCGCGTCGGCGGGGACGGTGCCGCGGCCACCCACATCTACTACGAGGCCGAGCTCAAGGACATCGAAGAGTCACTGGCCAAGCGCCTGGCGACCATGCTCAGCGATCGCTGCAAACCGCTGTCCAAGGACACGCCGCAGCAGCTGCGCGAGAAGCTGCAGGCAACGGCCAAACGCCTGAACCCGAATCTCGCCAAGGGGCTCGACGAATCCCAGCTCGATGCGCTGGTTGGCATCTTGACCTCGAGGACCCGCCTGCACACGATCACCGCCGGGCCCGGCTGCGGCAAGACCAGCATCATGGAGGTGCTGACGGCGCATCTCGGAGCCGAACGCTTCGACTATTGCGCACCCACGGGCCGCGCCGCACTGGTGCTCAGCAACCGGTTGTCCGAGGTCGGCGGCTCTGCCAGCACCATCCACTCCTTGTTCAAGGGTGGCGGCCGCGAGTTCCAGGTCAATGAGGAGAACCCACTCGAGTCCGAGATCCTGGTGGTCGACGAGGGCAGCATGCCCCCCACTTCGCTGTGGGACGCGATTCTCGCCGGCCTCAACGAAAGCCAGCACGCAATCGTCCTGGGCGACGTGGGGCAGTTGCCTTCCATCGAGCCAGGCGTCGTGCTGGAAGACTTGATGCGCATGGCGCAAGTCGACAAGCACCGCCTCAAGTCCTCGCATCGTGCGGCAGGCGGGCTGCTGGAAATTCTGGCGCAGCTCGACAAGGGCACGATCGACTGCGTCGACCGCGACGACGTGAAGTTCAGCCACGGACTGCCCAGCGCGCAGAACGGCTTCGATCTCGTCGCACAGGAATATGTGGAAGCCGTGGGCGAATTCGGCTACTCGCAGGTCGCACTGCTCATGAGCCGGCGCAAGGGCGATGCGGCAAAGCCCGATTGGAACGTGACGTACGCGAACGCGCGACTGCGCGAGTTGTGCAACCCGAACGCGCCAAAGATTCCTGGAACGCGCTTCCACCTGAACGATCGCGTGATCTTCCGCGAAAACCTGAAGGTGCCGCGCGGAACCAACGATCCAGACGAAGGCAGCGACGGCGAGGACGCCGCGGCGCCGTCCAGCAAGGTGAGTGTCGTTAACGGCGACACCGGCACCATCACGGGTTTCACCAAAGGCAAGGGCAACATCAGCGGCGCCAAGTGGGTGCGCGTGAAGCTCGATGACGGCCGTGACGTGCACTACCCGATGGATTCTTCCATCGACCACGCCTACGCGATCACCGTGCACTCGGCCCAGGGTGGCGAGTACCGGCGCGTCATTGCCGTGGTCACGCCTGGCCACGAATCATTCGTCAATCGCGTCATGCTGCGCACCCAGCTCTCCCGGGCCCGGCAGCTGATGAAGGTCCATGCAGACGATGCCGTCCTGCGCAAAGTCGCTGCCACGCCGATGCCTCCGCGCAATAGCCGGCTGGTCGAGCTGGTGGACAAGTTCACAGCCGAGGGCGAGGAGAGCGACGAAAACGACGAGCCCGTTCGCGAGAGGTGCAGCGCATGAACAAGCTCGATCACTCCGGCATTCACGCGTCGCGGTCCCTGGGCCGCGGGCTGGCGCTCCTTATTGGCCAGGCACACGAGGCGCCAGTACGAGTCAGCCGGCCGATGTCGCGCAGCCGCGGCGAGACGATCGCTCGATGCGTAGAGCAACTCGTAGCCGGCGGCGAGGCCTTGCGCGCCTTTGATGATGCCGTGCGAGCCACCCGCGAAGAGCGCGGGCGCCTCGCTGCTCCGGCGGGCTTGTAGGGCGTCCGATGGTCGATTTCACCAAACTCTTGAACCGGAGTCCTGCAGAGCGCCAAGCCGACATCGACCGCGCTCAGCGCGAGTTCGATGAGCGGCAGGATCTACTCCTTGCGAAGAGAAAGCGCGACCTCGATGCGGCGTTTGGCTTGATGGGCCTGAATGCGCGTGAACTGGACTTTCTGAACGACCTGCGTTCTCGCGCTACCCAGCATGACGTCGCCGGTGGACGAGACGGCGGCAAACTTCTCTACATCAGCGACGACCAGGTCAGGTGGCTCGAGCGCTTGGCGGCGCGTGCTGCGCTTGCCGTTCCCTCGTCGTCATCAGCCCCTTCCTCTGCGACCAGCCCCGCGAGCGAGATCTACGCCCGCATGACGCGACGGCGCATCACGCCGATCGAAGAGCCAGGCACCGATGATCCGGTGCCTCGCGGCTAGTTCAAAGGCCCCTGTGAAAATCAAGACAGCAGTCCTCATCGACAACGCTCTGGATTGGGCGGCGGTCGCAGCTCTGGGTTGGTCCGACGTCCAGATTACAGCCTTCGAAGATGGAACTCCTGAAGAGTGCTTCTTCCGCCCCACGAAGATCGTCAACGGCGTGGAGGTATGCGGGAGCGGCCTGCGCTGGAAGCCTTCTACCAACTGGGCTCAGGGCGGCCCGATCAGCGAACAAGAAGGCATTGCCGCGCGCAAGCACGCAAAGAGTGGCATCTGGTACGCGATGGCGATGAAAGACATCGGTGATGACCAGAGAGCGAACTGGAACGAGAGCACGTACATCGGCGGCCAGCGCTATGGCACCTTGTCGTATCAGGTGCACCCGCGGCGCCAGCGCTTCGAGGGCCCGACTGAATTGGTCGCCAAGCTGAGGTGCTTCGTTGCCTCACGACTCGGCGAGGAGGTCGACGTGCCCGATGTGTTGCTTGCGCATCTCAACCGCGAAATGGATCGTGTGTCCCAGGAAGACGAACCTGGCGCCGGCGAACCTTCGCCGCGACCCTGAACAGACCACTACGATGGAGTTCCGTCCACAATGACGATCATCAAGGTTGGTGAGGCTGAAGGCCGAGCGCTTCAACATGACGCAGACGAGCCTGTTGTGCCGAACCCCCGACCGCGGAATTAACTGGAGAGGTACATGAAGATCAAGGCCTGGAAGCTAGCCGGCGCGGCACTCGACTGGGCGGTCGTGAAGGCCCAAGGTTCGCAGCCAACGATTCGATCACTGGTGGTGAGCCCGAACGAGATCTCCAGCCGCATCTTCTTAGGCGATGACGAGTGCAACCCATCTACCGAATGGGCACAAGGCGGGCCGATCATTGAGCGGGAGAGGATAGAGCCGGCGTTCATCGACAATCCGGAGATCAATGAGCTGGCGCCGACGCAGCCATGGGTGACTTCAATTGGAGATAGCACTGACGAATACCCCGGACCCACAATCCTCGTCGCAGCGATGCGCTGCTACGTCGGCTCGAAGCTGGGCTGGGAGCTGGACGTCCCCGACGAGCTGCTGGCTTCATTCGATGACGAATCTCGGATTCGCGACGACGCCGACGACGCTGACGATGCGCTGGCCCGCCCTCGAAATTAAATGGGAGCTGACCATGTTCGACAACATCTTCGACACGCTTGACGCGAGCTCGGCCTGTATCAGCTGCGGTTGCACCGACGAATGCGCCTGCGATGGTGGCTGCTGGTGGCTCCTGGTTGACCGCAGCTTGGGCAAGGGTGTCTGCAGCAACTGCCCGCGCGCCCGTCCGCGCTTTCGCGAGCTCGTGGCCACCAGCACAGCGCCGGCGCCGAGAGCGCTTCCCGCATCCCGCCAGCCGGCCCGCATACGGGCTGCTCGCCGCCGCGCCGGCCAGGCGGTCCGCTCGCGCTGAGCAGCGCCTTCGCCCACGCCGGCCAACCCGGCATGGGCGCGAGCCGTCTTCAAACGGTGCCGGCAGGCTTCCCGGACAACTCCATCGCTTTGCCGAACGCCTCTGCTACGGGCATGCCGGCCATCACGAGCTGCACGATCTCCTCTTTCACGGAGACCGCGTCGACGTAGCTGGACTTGTTCGCCATGTAGAACGCGAAGACACTCTCGCGCGCCGCGGCTTCGGTGGCCTTCTTGCCTTTCTGTGGAGCAGCCGGCTGGTCGAGCTTGCTGTAGCTGAGGATCAGCTTGCTCTTTTGCGCCGGCGTCTGGCCCGAGGTGCCGGTGCGGTCGACCGCGTTCGCAATCCAATAGCCGCCCCAGCTGTTGAGGGTGGTCTGACCGTGCTTTTGCGTGAGACTGTCGTAGCGCGCGCGCCATTGCGGGGTCGTCTCGATCGCGAAGAACACGTCGTCGGTGACGTCCTCTGTGAGCGGACGAGGCAAGCTGTCGAGCGCCTCGGTGACGAGGTCCTTGATGTCGGCGGTCAGGAGAGGCCTGCCCATGATGTTCCCCCTTTAGGTTGAGCGGCATTATCGGATGGCTACCAGTCCTGAGCGCTTAGCCGCTCGAACTCGCGCGTCGCGGCAAGGACGCGCGCCTGATGGTCGATCAGCGGCTGCGTGCGCGGCGGCGCTTCGCACCACCACCGCTGGACGTCGGCGATGGAATGCTTCCTCCCCTTCTTACGGTATTGGACACCCTCGATGAGGGCGCCGGACCGGCCCCGGCAGGTCACCAGGCGCGCATGCTCCAGCCAGGGCAGCATATCGTGGCCGTCTTCGCGCAGCAGCCTGGCGCGGCACTGCCCCGGCCGGATTCCCCCGTAGTCGCAGATCTCGAGATGCAGCCAGCCCACGGCGGGCACCTGGGTCCTGATCGAATAGGCCGAGAGGCGCTTGCCGTCTTCGAACAATGTGGTGACGCTGACGTGCATATGTATGTTTGTACAGTATCTCGCAACCTTGAGGCGGCCGAACCCCGTGGACGCCGCAAGCGCTGTCGATGTGAAGTACACTTCACTTATGGAAACGCTGTCCACTGCAGAGAAGCCACTCGATCCCCTCGTTGCTGAGCTGTTGCGAGCTCGGAAGTCCCGCGGCATGCGCCAGCAGGAGGTCGCCGACAAGGCCGGCATCAGCCGTCGATCGCTGGTGACCATTGAGGCAGGCGGGGACTGCACGCTGAGCACCTTGCGTGGGCTGTGCGCCGCGCTCGACGTTGAAATCGCGGCCAAGGCACCCGCGGCAGCTGCCAAGACGGAGCGCAGCTTCGCCACCGCCGAGGCAATGTCCGCGTACCAAGAAGAGCGGGATCTCGCAGAGGCCCTGCGCGTACAGGCCATGTTGCCATTTGAGCGTTCAAGATGGCTGGCGGCCAACTGGGGGGCGCTGCAGGAACAGGCGCTCAGCTTCCATCGCGATCTCAAGCCGGCAAACGTTCGGGCGGTCAGGCACTTCGCCACGATGGAGGAAAAGAATCAGTACGATGAAGAGCTCGAGACGGAGCGGGCGCTCCAGCTAGCACTCTCGCGGGGCGGATGATGGGCGATGAACCCCAGCGTCGGCCGCCGACGCAACGCGACGTTGCGCTGCTCGCGAAGGCATTGCGCGACAACGGGGTCGAGTACGTCGTGATCGGCGGCGCCGCAATGGCCCTGCATGGCTTTCCCAGAATGACCAAGGACATAGACCTGTTCTTGCCGGTGGACCCCGAAAACAACGCGCGGTTGCTGAAGGCGCTGCAGACCGTGCCGAACAGCCAGGCCGCTCTCGCCCAATTGAATGCGAAGTACATGGACCAGGGCTTCTCGACCGCGTTCGAAGGCGACATCGCGATCGACATCCTGTACGTCGCCGCGGACAAGACGTTCGACGACTTGCGCCAGCACGTCAAACGTGTGGATATCGATGGCGTTCCCGTCTCGACCCTGGATGTGGACGGCATGTTGATCTCCAAGAAGACCGCGCGGGAGAGCGACGTGCCTGATCGCCTCAAGCTGGAGCGCCTTCGGACGGCGTTGTTCGATGTTGAACGCAAGCGGCGCCAGGACAGCCTGGCTGGGCTGCGCGCAGCTACATCCGCGCCAGTGCAGTACTTCGCGGAGCTGGCCCAAGATGCGATGAGTGCCGGCACCGCGCCGAATTGGAAGCAGCTGGAAGACCAGGTGCTCGACGCCGGGAGCAAAAACCCGGCAATCGACGTTCGCGACCTCGCCGAGGTGCTGTGTCAGCACAGCCCGGGCGCCGTCTATCCGAGCAGGCAGGCGTCAATCCGCGAGCGAGCTGCGGCTCTTGCGGAAAGTGACGACGAATCGCCGTCTCCGCGTCCGCGCTGAGGTCACACCCGATCCACCAGGCGGAGGGTGGCACGTTCCAGCATCAGCCCCGCCAGCTGCGCCGCGTTCCGGTGTCCAGGTGAACGAACCCGCGTTGCGGATACCAGCCAATGCCGCCGGCGCCGAGCCAGCGGGCGAAGCGCGCGACGAGCAGGGGATCGACGCCGGGGATGTACAGGTCGACCGCTTGACCGGTGATGTGGCGCGAGTCCAGTGCTGCACCCTCGATCCGCGCGTTGCGCCGGCGGTTGCGGTGGCCACTCGTGGCCACGATCTCGCTGCGCACGTCAAAGTAGTCCAGCCAGCCCCTGATTCCGTAGAGTATGTCCAGTAGCGTCACGTCGATCGTCACAGCATCGCCAACCACTCGATCGCGCAGGAACCAGCACAGCGATACATAACCGGTCGGGAAGATCCTTCCGCCGAGCACGTATGGCTGCTCGATGAAATCGCCGCTGGAGTGCCGCAGACGCACTTTGCGGTCGCCCGCCCAGAACGCCTCGCCGAGAGGCGGCGCCCCAGCTTCGGCGGCCTGCTGCGACCAGGCTGGCTGGCAGGTGCCCAGTGCGGCGCCCGCGACCAGCGCCGCCCCTGCGTACACCAGAACTTGCCTACGGCTGAAGTCCGCTGGCGCCAGGCCGGCGGGCGAGGGGGGTTGGTGGGGTGGGGTAGGGTGCTGCACGCGGATATTGCCTAATTGCGTTCCGAAGTATAGTATTCCGCGTAACGCGAATGCCAGCCCTTTCGCGCAAATATTCTTCATCCAATGACCGCTTCCACCCTGACGCAGACGGACCCCGCGGCCCGGCAGCCACTCGATGCTTCGGACTTGGTCCGCCTCATGATCGGCGGGCCGACCGCATTCGCCGGAAGCTATCCGCCCGATCTCGCGCGCCGGCCGCGCGTCGCCTCGGCGCAGAGCCTTCGCGAACTGGATCTGAATTTCACCACCGCACAGAAGGTGCTCTCGCGTGGGGCACGATTTCAGCGCGCGGCTTGGGTTCGCGCTGGCTTCATTCTTTCTTCGGCGGCTGTTTTTGCCATAGGCGTCTGCGTCGGTGCTGCTGGCGGTTGGTGGCGCGCTCAGTCGGCACTGGAAGCTTCTGTGGGCGTGATGCCGCGGGCCGACTGGCGTATCGAATCGATAGCCCCGAACACGGTCACAGTTCGGTTCGGCGAACGCTTGTGGCCGATCCACCCGGGCGACCGCATGCCGAATGGTGAGCGTCTCGTCAAGGTGAACGCGCAGTCGCTGACCATCGTGACGGACACCGGAGTGTTCAAGCTGGTGGCGCCGGCCCCGGGCGCGGCAGGAGCGCCATGATGGACTTGCAAACTCAGGCGCCCATTTCGCTGCCCGCATCGGATGAGGAATATGGCGAGAACGCGGTGGCGCTCGACCTTCGCGAGCACCAGATTGGCTACGTCGTCCCCCCCAACTCGCTGGTCCGCGGCGAGGTGCTGCTTTCTTCAGGGGCGCTCATCATCGGAAGTTTTTGCGGCCGGCTGGTTTGCTCGCATGGCAGCGTCATCATCAAGAAGGGCGCCACGTTTGAAGGCGAGATCGAGGCGGACCAGGTGTGGATCGACGGCGAGATACGGCCTATGTCGGCCAATACCGTCGTCATGCTTTCGCTGCTCAGTCGATCGACGCCGCCCGGCGCGGCCCCGGCGTTGGCTGGCCTGTCTGGCGTTTATACACAGAGGCTGGTCGCGGGCTCACTGAGTCGCATCGTAGGGCGTGAGTGCATCGCGGTCTCGAACGCGGCCAGCGGCAAAGCGGACATCGCATCGAAGAGCTTCGCCGTTCACGGCAAGAATTTCGCGGCCCGATATCTGCCGCTGCCGAACTCGGTCGGCGTCTGATGAGAGCTCTGGCGAGCTTGACTGCGGCTTTCGCGCTGGGCGCCGGCACAGCGACGGTGGGTGCGCTTGCCATCGCGCACCAGGCTTCGGTGTCTGCGGCCGAAGGCAACGCCGCCCGGGAAGCGCAGACTGCGGCGCTGCTGCGCGTAGCCGAAAACGCCTTGCGAAATCCTCTCCTGCTGGCGGCTGCAGAGTCTTTGCCCGTTGCGGCGGTGGACGCCGAGCAAGGCGCCGCGGCCGCGGTTCAGGCAACTATCGCGCTAGCACCTCAGGCCGCGCCGCCGCCGTCTGCAGCTAGCGCCGCGCGGTCGATGCAGCTGGCGCACCTGGCCAAGCCTCCTCTTGTGACGGAGGATCGCCCGAAGGGGCGCCCGGGTGGGAGCGACGTGCGCCCTCGGGAGGTCCGCGCGCAGGCCACTGCCGCAGGCGGGGCGACAAGCGCCCTGGCCCCGGCGCCTGCAACTGCGGTCGTTGCCGCGGCGCAGACGCCAGCGCCGCCGGCTGCGGACATAGCTCGGGTGTTGGCCAGCGTGCCGGTGGAGGGCGTGAGCTTCGACAAGGCGGCTGTGGCAAAGTTGGAACGGGGTGCGGTCCACCTGCGCGACGGGCGGCAGATCCCCGTGGGGGGTAGCTTCCCATCCGGCGAGAAGCTGTTGGCCATCGATCCCGACAACTCGCGAATCATCACGAATCAGCGCCAGATCTTGCTTTTTGGGCAGCAGGCGTCTCACTGAGTGCCGGCCAGCGGCAGCGCTCAGCGCCTAGTACTGCGACGGGGAGGGGGTGCCGCTGGGCGCCGCGTACACGGCGTGAGCCCACTGGGAGAGTGAGCTGGCCACCGCGTCATCGCACACGCCGCGCAACGGGCTAACAGCTATCAGGTGCTGCTGCACCATGGGGCAATCTCTAAAGGCGTCGATGTCGTCATCGAGCACGACGTAGTCCTCGATCCCCATGCGCTCGCAAGTATCCTCGACGGCCTGGCCGCGAGGCAGCTCCGAGCGCGTGAAGCCGCAGATGCGATCCCCGAGAGCGCCCAGCGCCTGGCGAATCACGGGCGTGGAGAACCAGGGCTGAGCCCGCCACGAGCTGTGCACGACGACATTGATTCTTAACGCACCGCAATGGTCGGCTTCGGCCTGGGCCAGCAGCTGCTCGAGCGCGTCCGCCCACACGAAGAATCCTGCTTCGCGCAACGCGCTTGGGCTGGAGGCCAACAACGCCACGTTCTTTCCCTGAAGCGTCGTCGTTGGATGCATCGGGCCGTCGAAGTCCAGAAACAGGTACTTTTCGGTGGGTTCAACCGCGTAGGCGTCGGGCGCGGTTTTCACGGTGGCGAGAGACATGTGGGCATGATGCCACACGGCCCCATTCGAAGCGAGCGCGTTCGGCTCTGTTGCGTTGCCGCCGCAGTGCTGTCGCTGTTTACATTTCGCAAGGTATCATGTCTTCGCCGCACAATTCGCGCTGCTGCGACCTCCGATTGCCTCCTGTTCGGAACCACGATGAACGCTACCCTGGTGATCTCGACGGATTTGATGCCGGCAGAGGCAATCGCGTCTGCAGGGGCAGCATCGACACTGCGTGCGCAGCTATACCGATCAACGCAGAGCGGGTTTGCTGCATGGCTTTGCCTTCGCCCCGTGCTGTGGGGTGCCCAGCGCGTCGCGGCGATGGTGATCCGCCCCGCGGGCGTCGCGCCAGCCGATTTGCTGAGCGTCCTGGATGGCCAGGTCGACCTGCTGCATTCGCGCGTTTCGGAGACGGGGGAGCTCATGGTGTTAGCCCCTTGGTCCCACCGGGAACGCATGGAGGTGCTGGTCGTTGACATGGCCGGTGTTGCGAGTGACTTTTCGGAGTCCAGGGCGGCCTCGGATCTCCGCGCGGAAGGCACGTCTACTGCGCAGGCCAATCCCCAGGTGGATATCCCTCAGGCTGCGCCAGCCTGCGCAGACGAGCTGCGCTTCAGCGCGACGCCCGAAGGTTCGGCAGCGCGGGCCGCATTGCTCTCGTTCGGTAACGGCAAGCCGGGACTGCTCGGCCGCCTCGTCGCTCGCAAGTGGGACTTGCCATGGGGCGTGCAGGTTCGTGAGAGCGAGCACCGTCGCAGGAGCATTTGGCGACTGGAATTCACCCATGGGGGCGCTGAACACCTGTTCCTGCAGATGTGCAGCCAATTGCAGTCACCTCTCGAAGTGACGTTCGTCGACGACGGCGGGGCCGAGGCGGGGATGACGCTGATACAGCCTGTGGAAGTAAGTGCGCCCGCCGGCGATCTCGCCAGCCGTAAGCGCTTCGCCGGGCTACTCTGGGATCTGCTGCATTCGCTGTGGCTTGAGGAGCTGCAGGTTGTTCGCGGCAGTTCGCGCTGGGCCGAAGCCGGAAGGCGGGCCGCCTAGCTGTCCAGGTTGCGTTCCTGGCCGCCGAGTGCGGTGGCGATGCCCTGCTGCCAGCGTTGCACCTCGTGCTGGCCGGCGCTCAAGCCGGAGCGACTCAATGTCGCCATCAGGTGCTCGTTGACTCGCGCGTTGAAACCCTGGCGCCATTTCTGATTGGCGAAGCCGGACTCGGGCTGTTGCTCGACGGGCTTACCCAGGGCGATCTTGCCGTCCTTCCAGTCCTTCACGTACTGATCGGCGAAGTCGTAGCCTTCGGCGTACCAGTCATGACCTTCCGCGCTGATCTCTTCCATTTCTTCGCGGCTGCGTTCGATTCGGTTCGGAGGGCTCATAGTCATGCGAAAGCTTTGCAGGTTGGCGTGATGTGGACGGTCAAGTCTCCGAAATGCATTATGAACGATTACACTTCCGCGCAACGCCATTCGTACAATTCTCACACGACCCGTTTGCAGTCCGGCGAACGTCGTGGCACGATAACGACACTGACCCATCTACCAACACAGGCATCCGCCTGAAACACAACCGGAAGGCACCTACCATGCAAGTGGCCCCACAACGCCAAGCGAGCGGCGAGCCGTTCGCCGCTGCGATCGCCCGCAGAATGCTCTCCCAGGGGGCCAGCGCCGCCGGCCGCGATGTTCCGGAAGCGGAACTCGAGAGCCTGCGCACCCGGGCCGCCGGCCTTGCACCTGGCATCAGCCTGTCGCGAGCGAGCGTCACGCAGGGACTGGCACACCAGCAGATCATGGCGGCGACCTCCATCGAGAACCTGTGGGCCGGCGACGCCGACATGCAGCTGATCGCCCGTGAGACCTCTGCCAAGGCGATCGGCGGCCTCCAATCCACCGCCGACGGCGACGGCGACGGCGAGGACGATGCCGAAGGCGACGCAAGCCGGCCGCGCGGGTGACCAGTCCATGATTCCTCTCTTCCAGATCTCCGTGAAGCCAGGCCTGCGCGAGCCGCCTGTGCAGCTGATTTGCCAGAGCCTCACCGTTGACGGTGAGATGTTGCTTTGGGTGGACGGCGTCAACGCGCAAGACCCGGTGGTCATTCCGTTGTCCGCGGTGTCATCCACCAAGTTGTTGACGGACTTTGAAACCTTCATGGACGCCCACAAGTCGATCGCTCGGCGCGTGCTGTTGGCGGGCGCCGGAGAGATCAGCCCGACGATCGCTGCCCGTGCGGTTTCCGCCATGGCTGCGGATCCGAGACTGGACGCGACGGACGCCCTCGAGCTGGTCAACGGCCAAGCCCTGGATCTCCTGGACGCGGACGCCCAGTCAGCGGCCTATTTCTGGGGCGCCGCGGGCCCTGTGTCCTTCGCGGCAGTAGCCGGCGCAGCCTGATCGCGGCGGCCGGCGCGGCCGACCGCCCCTTCGTTCCCTCCTCCTCCTGTTCGCCTGTCTTTCCTGCCGCCCTGAAACGGGCGCAGGAAAGATTCTTCTTGCATTAAATGCGTTGCGGGTAGTAACCTTGTGCGCAACATAAAGCAGGAGCTTTGCCCAGCAATGACCCCCTCGAATGACGACACCAGCCGTGTGGATGAGTTGCTCTTTTACGACCCGCGGGATCCTCACACGCTGATCGACAGCAGCTGCACCCTTGCCGGCGACATCTCCTGCGACGCGCGGGACCGGGTCATCGTCGTGGCTGGAAAGCTCATCGGTACGATCCGCTCGGCCAGTCCCGTTGTTGTGCTGGCAGGTGGCCTGGTGGAGGGGTCAGTAAGGGCGCCCCGTTTGACAATTGCCGGCCGCATCACCCGGCGCACGGACGACGACGGCGTCGTCGTCGACGGTGAGTTGGCACTGGCGGCCACCGGATCGCTTGAGTGCAGTGCCGTCTACGAGAGCCTCCACACCGAACGGGGCGCCGCGCTGGCCGGTGTCCTCGTCCCGTTTGCCTCGAGCTTCTTTCATGAGCTCTACGCGACAGGGCGGCTCCCCTTCGTCGATGCGCTTCCCGAGTACTCCGAGGCGATATGCGCCCCCGACGCAGCATCCTCTGGCGGCGCCCGGCCGATCCCGATCCTGCGTGAGAGGCGTGTCGGAGGCGAGGCGCGCCAACTTCGTGCGGTGGAGATCGCGTCCGGCGAGGGCGGCTTGAGCTTGGCGACCGGCACTGACGCTGCTTGAGGCCAGGCGCGCGCCGCCAGCCCTGTGCTGAGCTTTCCACCGGGGTGGCGGCGCGCGCGCGGCAGACCAGCTGCGCCAAAAATGTTGCGTAAACTGGTGCGTTAGATATACTCGATACGAAATGGAAAACACTTCGTCCGCGCTTCATCCTGAAAGTGTCAACAGCGCCGGCGCCTGTGCCGGCACGCAAACAACGATCGACATTTACGCGGGCGGTGTGAGGGCCAACGGTCAATGGATATCCGTCGCACTCGTCGCCCCGCAAGTCCAGGCCTGGACGTACCTCGAACAGATGGAGCCGCCCGGCGCACTACTGCCTCATGGTGAACAGCCCAAGGGCTGGGTCGCGGAGCTGCGCAAGGTCCCGCGCGCGCATTTCGTGAAGAGCGAGCGTGAATTGTTGGATGCAGCTGCCGCCGAAGTGGCCCGTATCAGCCTGATGGGCTGCGGAGACGGCATAGCGGCCGCACCGATGCTGCGGGTTGCTCTGGACTCCGATCTTGCGACTGCATTGGGAGTCCCCGGCAGCGGCGTGCAAGTCCGCTCGGGGCTGGCGCGCAAGTTCTTGGAGCACTCCAATGGGGGGCGCCGCCTGTCGCGCCAACATGCACTGTTGTACGCGTTGGAGCTTGCTGCATGCGATGGCCAAGCGCGCCACCCCCTGGCCATCGAAGACATCACTCGGTTCGAGTTGCTCCTGGGGACAAAGAATGCCCAGTCGATGCGAGCCTGGTTGCGCCGGCGCGCCGTGCCTGGCAAGGCCGATGCCCTTCGGCTCGGTAACGCGCCCGTGGCCGCGAGCGTTTGAATTCCGGAGTGGCGCTGGGTAGCATGACTCACGCTACTTCGGACCACGCTTGAAAGGACCATGCCATGAACGCCACGCATACAGTCGACATGGGCGCATTGCAGCGCTCGCTCTCCCGCACGGCCTCGGGCCTGCGCAGCTCTCCGCGCGCATTGCTCGCGATCGCAGCCCTCGCTTGCGCGGGTTCTGCCCAGGCGCAGTTCGGTGGGACGTACGAGCGTGCCGGCAGTTCGGTGGGCTATGAAGTCGGTCGAGCGGTTGGTGCCAAAAGTCCGGCGGCTCAAGGTGTCGCCTCTGTCATGGCGCAGCTGCTCGGCGGCCAGGTAGGGAAGATCGTCGACGATAAGCAGCGGCTGGAGCAGCAGGCCATCGACAAGGCGCGAGCCGATGCCGCGTATGAAGCCGAGCGCCGCCGGCTTGACCCCAGCTACCAACCCTATTCGGCCGCATCTCAGCGTGGTTCCGCGAGCATCATGCAGTGGTCGAGCGGTGCGAGTGCGTTCGCTTCCGTGGACGCGCAACAGGCAGCCCTCCTGCGCGAGTGGCAGCAGCGCAACGGCCGCGCTCAGGGGTCTCAGACCAGCGAGCAGGTCAACTATCCGCGGCCGTGAGCGCTTTGAGCCGTACGCGCCGCAGCGTGCGGCATTTTTGAGCAACCCAGGTCCCCTCGGGAAACCCGCGCCGGTGCTGGCTCGATTTTTAGGATGACCAGTTTTCCACAACCTATGTTGATAACCGCAACGCAAGAATCAGGGTCGGCCGATCTCGAATCGAATGGGCGTTCGCATGCGCTGGCGGGCCTCGTCGTCGATACGGCCGCCGCGACGGACGCGTTGCGCGCCATCGGCATCGAACCCGCCGGCATGCTGGCGGCGGCACTCGTCCATGCAGCGACCGATGTCCTGATCGCCGTCTGCGTCGCCCGCACGTTGCCTCCTGGAGCGGACTTCGAAGGCGCCCTTTCCGCGTTGGATTCGCTCACTTGCCCGCAGCCACTTCCCGTTCTGCGCGCGCAGGTGCAGTTGCTCGCCGCATTGCGGGCAGTACCCAACGAGCCCACGAGCGTCGAAGATCGCGATTCGGCGCCCACGGGCGATGAAATCGCGGGCCGGCTCGGGCGGCTCGGCGAGATGCTCGAAGGTGAGGTCTGCGTGGCCGAGCAGGCCATCACCGGTGCCGGTGAGTGATGCGACGCATCCTGTGGGCGCTCGCCGCGGTCTGCGCGCTGCAGGCTTCGGCCGCGGACGCGCGCCAAGCCCTTGACTTCGCCGCCGCGCGCGCTGCGCGATCGCTTGGCCAGTCGGCCGGCTGGCCAGGCGCGGAGCCGAATGGCAATTGTGCTGAGAACTACCTTGATGGCCAGGCGCCGCGGCTGATGCTCGACCAGCTTGCCCAAAAGGTCCGTGAGCTGTGCTCGCCAGGCTACGCCGTGTTGCACTCGGGCGTCACTCGCACGCCGTTATGGAGTGCGGAGCATCTGCATCCCGAACGCATCCGCGCGTCGATCCGGCAGTCGCGAAAGAAGACGTTCAGACCCGACCATCGTCTACCGGCTGCCGAGCGTGCTCAGCTCGAGGACTACGCCGGATCGGAGTGGGAACGCGGGCACATGAGCCCCAACAAGGACATGGCAGATCGTGAGTCCCAGAAGGCATCCTTCCTGCTGTCCAACATGATCCCTCAGGAGCCCTTGCACAACCAGAACCTCTGGGGCTCCATCGAGCACGCGACCCGCGGGCTGGTGCTGCGCGGAGAAAGCGTCTATGTCGTCACCGGACCGGCGTTCCTGGGGGACACGAAGCGCATAGGCCGTGTTGCCATTCCCTCCCACGTGTGGAAAGCAGTCTTCCTGCCCGGCTCAGGACGGGCAGGCGCCTGGTGGACCGTGAACCGGAAACCGACAGGATCTCGGGATTGGGAATTCATTTCGATCGATGAACTTGTTGCTCGCACGGGCATCGACCCGTTTCCGGCGCTGATCGGGCCTGCGCGCCAGCGCGCGGACGCGCTGACGCAGCCCCGCATGCGCGCGCGCAGGCGCGAAATGGCCCCAGATTAGGATTGCGGCATGGATTACTTCTCGAACGCATCGGATGTCCACCGTGTTGGCGACTTTGAACTGCAAAACCGTCTCGACCGCATCACGATCGGAGGAGGGTCGATCACGCGTGACGAAGCCGGCCTCGCGACCGCGCGCGCATTAGCCGAGCACCTGCACCAGATCCAGCAGCAGCTTCTCGCGGATCGGGCCGCGGGCAAGCTACCCAAGGCCACAGTGGTGAAGCCAGATGCAGGCGACGGCAAGGTCTTCCGAATGGCGGCTCGTACATGACCAAGACCGACGACGGCGCGCCTTGGTTCGTGTATCTCCTGGAGTGCGATGACGGTAGCTACTACGCAGGCATCACCAAGGATCTTCGCGCCCGCCTCGAGCTGCATCAAGAGGGCAAGGGAGCTGCATACACCCGTTCCCACCTGCCTCTGCAGATGCTCGCGGCGCGAGAGTATCCGTCCAGAGGGGCGGCGCTGCGCGCGGAGTACGCGTTGAAGCAGCTCAGGCGCGCTGACAAGCTGTCATTCTTCGAGGCCCACGAGTTTGCGCCTTTGGCGGAGGCGCTGCAGGAGCCTGGCGCTGTGGCCGCGCCGCGCGGGTGAGCGTTGTGGTGGGCGACTTTGGTGGAATTCCGATGAAAGCGGCAGGCGCCGACCACGCGCTGCCAGGCCGTATGAATTCCATGGGGCGCTTTCTGCAGAAGCTGTTGCAGGAGCGACCCCTGCGCCGGCGCAGCCCCGGTATCGCGGGCTACTTGAAAAAGCAGGGAGTGGGCGCGACCGATCCAGAGGACCCCCGCTATATCGTCTACGTCGAGGAGCACTTTGAGCGCGCTGAGCATCTGCTGCGTGCCGCCGGCTTGCCGCTGGTGTGCCCTGAGCCCGAAAAGGTGACGCCGTCGATGCGGCCCGCTTCGCTCAACCGCAGCGTACAGCCCGCCGTCGACACGTCGAAGTCGTCTGACAGCGAGCCGGTGGCGGTTTCCGGCTTGAACGGCGCCATCGATCTTCCCGCCGGATCGATGTACCTGGTGATGACTGCCGCCGATGCCGCGGCGGTGCCCCACGACGTGGTGATGTATTGCCAGAACTTGCTGTCGCTGACGCAGTTGCAGCAGAACAAATGGGTGATGGAGGCGCTGCGCGGCCGGCGCGTGCTTGCACTTTGGCGCGGCGGCGCCGGCGTACCGAGATTCAACGTATTTGCCTCAGATCGCGTGATTGCCGAGAGCGGGGCGCCTGTCATGGCACTGGTTGACATCACTGTGGCGGGCCTGTCCGCGGCGGCGCGCCTGCCCCGTCTCGAACGGTTGTGCGTCCCATCCTGGACCCATCTGGAGCGGCAACTGCGCGCCGGCAGCGCCGAGCCCGTACCCTCCAAGTACCAGGTGCTGGATAGTGCAACCCACCCCGACATCGCACGCGCCTGGAAGGTCTTGCGCTGGTACCCACGAGGAGTGGCAACGGAGTCGCTCTTTGATCGGCGCGACTCAGGACCGACCGGGCTCGCCAATGCTGGCTGAAAAGGCCCCTCGCCGAGTGGACGCCCAGCTTACTGGGTCGGCGACCAGGTGATGTCGTCCCAATGCTCGCGCGCCCATTCGAGCAGGCGGTATGCGGCGGCTACGACGGCTGCGGGCGGGTAGTCCTTGATCTCGCTGGGCTGGGCGTAACGGATCCCGTTCGGAAAACGGGAGGCCTCATGGTCTTCCGCATCGATCACCCATCCCACGGTCAGGACCGCGCCATGGAACGACATCTCAAGCGCGCGGGCCCCCGTCGCGGCGACAAGCCGCACCTGTTCGCCGATCTGGAGCTTGACCTGGCAGGTGCCCAGGTCGTTCAGCAGGCTACGCAGGTGGTGGTTGCGAGCTCGGATCGATCCGACCGGCATTCCCGCCTTTTCGAGCAAGGCCTTCAGCGTCATCTCGAGCGAGACGCGGGCGTTGTACAGCGCCACCTGCAGGGTGGGCAGTGATGCGTCTTCGTCTTCCTCAAGCGCGCGGCGCGCGTGCCGGGCGAATGCCTCGGCGGTGTCAAGGTTGTAGGCGGGCATGAGCCGCATTTTCCTATGCGGGCGCGGGGCAAAGAAAAAGGCCACCGGGTGGTGGCCTTTGAACTGCCGCAGGAGCAGAAGGGGAGAAACCTGCAGTCAGTGTAGGCGGGAATCTGCCGTAGCGCAAGCAATATGGTTCGCTAGATGGTTGCATTTCGCAGCGCAATAACCGATGATTTGAGCAGGCGCCACCCAACTCAGAGGACAACACCATGCAAGCGCTGCGCAACGTTTCCGATACTCCGCTCGACTTTCCCCGGCCCGGACGAGGCTTCTGGGTGGGGTGCGCCGTGGTCATTGCCGCCTGGACCGTGGTGGCGGCCGCGCTGCTGCAGATCTAGCCGGGATGCGTCGAAGTGGTTCCCGGAAGTCGCCCGCGGGCTGGCCGAGCTGCCCAGAGGGGATCATGGCCATTGGGATTTGATCTCCAAATGATGGCGAATCTAGTGCGGTCATGCTCAGCGGGCGCGGCGCCACCACTCGCCACACGCCACACCAGGTGCGCCTCCCAAACTGCCCGTTTGCATTTGGGGGCCCGCCGGTTTCAAACTTCATGCATGAGCACGAACCCCATGCCCTCCGCTGCGATTCTGGAGCAGCCCTACGAGCGCCTCATGCAGATTGCCGAGCAGATTGAGGCCCGTGAGGGCCCCTGGCGGCTAGCCTGGAACGCGCTCCTTGGCTCGAACGGCAATGCGCGCGTGGAACGGGTGAAGGTGGCGACGGGCATTCTGAACGCCGCGATCGAAAGCGTCGTGGACGAGATCGCGCGCTGCACCAACAACTCCGCGACGACGGTGCGCAGCGTCTTCCGCCCACGCAGCGATCTGGAGGTCTGGTTCGGATCGGGGCCGGCCATGTCCCCCTCCTCTTTCCTACGCCAAGTGGCGGTGCACCGCTCGTTCAATGTGCAGTATTGGTGGGATCGGGAGCGCGCCGAGGAAGTGCGGGCCTGCGAAGCCAGAGCGACAACAGGGGAAGCGCTGCCCGCCGACCTGGCGGCAGACGCGATCGCCGCCGGCGGTGTGCCGATCGTGGCGCATGGGGCATGCGTGCGGCGACACCGCGGCAGCGCAACGGTGCTGGAGCAGGCGCTATTCCTGCGCCGTGTCCTGGTGCCCTACCTGCTGCCCGACATGGAGCGGTGGGATCGGCTGATGGCGATCGGCGCGCCGATGGGCCAGCACATCGAATCGCTCAGCGCGGATCTCTCGGCCTCCCGCTCCTTCGCCTTCCAGCAAGCCTCGGATGCGGGCGGGCTGGAACTGGTCTTCTGGCCGATTCATCGGACTGCACGCCACCAGGTGCGGCGGCCACGGCCGCCGCTTGAGGCCGCGAGCGACCTCGAGGTCGCTGACAAGGACGAAATCTCCTATTCGGAGCGCCAGCGGGCCTGAGCGGCGTGTTGGCCTGCGGCCGATCGCCCGCAGGTTCTCTTCTCGCTTGACACAGGCGCTGCAGCACGGCGAGCGCCGCAGGGCGCCGCTGCCGCGGGCAAGTGGCCTCAGAACTGCAATCCGCGATGTAGCCGTTTGCAAAACGCATTCTCGATCTGAACAATGGTCCGTCGAACCAGTTCTCTGCGAGATCGACGCCATGAACCTCCCATTCCAGTCCCAGGCCTTCTATACGGCGCTCGCCACCATGCGGCAGTTCCGCACGGCGGGGCGCCTCCTGGAGGCCTGCCTTGAAGATGATGGTGAGAGCCACCTCGAGATGGAGCGGCCCGCCGGCCAAGCCGTCGAACTGGCCGTGAGCCGGGCGGCCGATGAGCGGCCGGGCTGGCACGAATCGGAGATCTACGCCGTCACTGCGGGCGGTGGGCGCACCGACCTGGTCAGGATCAATTCTTTGCGCACGACGGACGATCTCACCATCTACATCCACGACGGCGCGCTGCGCGTACAGCCTGATCCAGGCCTGGACGACCCCGCGCGCGATGCGATTGCCGATCTGGTGAAGCTGGTGGGCCTGGTGACTTCGTCAGCCCCGGCGGACAAGATGAGGCCGCGGCTGGACCGCAACGACATGCAGCTGATGCTCATACACGCGATGTCCTCGAGGCGCCTGATGGACGCCATGGTGGCGCTGCCGGACCCCGAGCAGCGCGCACTCGTCATGATCCCCATCGCGCTGGCGGTCAAGGAGCACCACGCAACTTGCGAGCTCATGTGCAATCGTGGGGACGATGACGACACGTTGTCGAACCGGCTCGAGGCGCTGGAATCGAGCATGCGAGAGCGGCTGGATGCGGCGGGAGTGGGCAAGCCCCGCTTCAACCGTGACCCGCGCGGAGCCACTCTTGTCGTGCCCGGCGACGGCTATACCGGCGATGTCTATGTGTTGCGGCTACAGGATCGGCTCGTGTCCCATTCGCGGGTCAAACCCGCGCCGGCAGCAAAGCGCGCTCGCGGCCAGAAGGGCGCCCTCGCGCCGGTGGCATCGCAGGTGTCGCCGGCGGCGCCGGAACTGGCGGAGCGCACCGTAAGCCCAGAAGTGCTCGAGGTGCTGAGGGCCAGCCGCCTGGAGGGCAACCACCTCTATCTGCCGGGAACGCTGCCCCGCAAGCTGTATGAACAGGTCGACGAGATCATCCGCATCGCCGGCGGGCGCTGGAAAGGCGGGAAGACCGCGGCCCACGTCCTGGACGGGACGTCCGCGCACGTCTTCGCGCGGCTGCTGGCCACCGGCCAGATCCTGGACCCGAAGGACTTCGACTTCTTCGCCACGCCCCAGGGGCTGGCACACCAGGTGGTCGAGGACGCCGGCCTGGAGCCGGGCATGCTCGTGGCGGAGACGAGCGCTGGCCGCGGGGCGATCGCGATGGAAATGGCCAAGATTGTGGGTGTGGAGAACGTGCACACCTTCGAGCTGCTGCCGGACAACGTCAAGGTCCTGCGCGGCCTGGGCTTCAAGGTGACGGAGGGCGACTTTCTCGCACACCATCCCCAACCCCTGTATGACCGCATCGTCATGAACCCGCCTTTTGGCAACCAGAATGACATGCGGCACGTCGAGCACGCGTTGCGCATGCTGAAGCCCACCGGTTGCCTGGTGGCCATCGTCTCGCCTTCCTACGAGTTCCGCACGAGCACGATCGCGGCTGGCTTCCGGCAGCTGGTTGAGGCGGCCGGCGAAAAGGTGCGCGACGTCGAGAGCGGTGCTTTCCGCGAAAGTGGAACGGATGTTCGCACCGTCGTGCTCCGGTTCGAGGCGGACCGCCTGCCGTGGTGGTCGAACGCTCACGCCCAGGTCGAGGACGCCGACACTGAGGTCGAAACCGACCAGGGCGAGCTTTTCACGCCCTCGGCGCGCATGGTCGCCTGATGTCCGCGTTAGGGCCGCTACGGCGATCCCGGCCGGGGTGAGCTTGTGGAGCTGTCCTGCTCTTCATCCCCGGACACTTCAGAGGCTTGGTCGATGATCGTTGCATCGCGCGGCGCCACCAGTTGGCGCAACTGCTGCGCGAGGCGCTTCAGTTCGGCCAGGTCCGAAGCCACAGTCTCCAGCCACGCCTGCTGTTCCTCGAGGTCATAGGGGGTCCACGTGGCGCCAGGGTCCGTTTCGTCGCATTCGTGGCCGTGGCCATCGAGCCAGCGACCGGTGGCGGCGCTGCCGGCTTGCATCGATTCCAGCTGCTGGTCCATCTGTTCGAAGAGCGCGAGCGCCTCGTCAGCCCGGGCCTGGGTGGTCGCCACAGTCTGCGGCGCGGCCGCTGCAATCGTGGAAACGCTGAAATTGCCGTTCGCGACCGTCACGATGCCCTGGGCTACATCGCCGGCGGCTGCCGCTTCATGCCTGCAGTCGCCGCGCTCCCAGTATTCCGGATCGCCCTGAAAGTCCCCGCCGTCGACAGCTGAATAGCGCTCGTCGACCAGGCGATCGAGATCGCTGGCCGACAGATCCGCCGGCACCTGCAGCACCTCGACATACTCAACGGCGGTGAGGCCGCGCAAGACAACGCGGATGTTTTTGGTAAGAGCAGGCTGAGCGCTTGCCGTGCGGGCGTGCATGGGCCGCTCGGTGGCGGGGCTTTGGTCGTTCATCTGAAATGCTCCTTGTGTGGTTCATCCCGTCACGCGCATGGCGGGGGCTTCTTCGGCTTCGTCATGGACCTGCTCCATCCAGAAGACGAGTTGCTCGTTCGCGTCTGCCATGGCGGGGACGAGCTGGCCAGTGGGCGCGAGTTCTATCCGCTCCCGAACCTGGGAGGTCGGGGCCGGCGCGATGGCGGGGATCAGTTGGCTGTGCGCCACGGACAGGCTGCCGGCGGCGCCGCGAACCCGCGTAGTGCGCGCGGCCATCATGCCGGCTTCTTCGCGAGACACGCCCCGGTCCCACAGGGCGCGTCCCTCGACTTCCCCGGCGACGCCTTGGCGGACCTTCCAGCTGGAGCGGCGCAGCATCTCGTCGATCTCGCGCTGCATCCCGGACTTCACGGACATGATGCCCAGGGTGGCGTAGTAGAAGTAGGCGTGGGTGGGGTCGGCTGCCGGCTTGTCGTGATAGTCGCGCAGCAGGCGCGGCAGGTCATCCAGCACGAAGCAGCAGCCCTCCACATCGAATTCCAGCTGGCTGCCGGTGTTGACGTCCAGCACAGAGCGTCCGTCGGCGAGCTCGTGCGTCCCCATGCATCCGTCTTGCGCGTCGTTCGCGGTCATCTCGTGTATGACGCTGCGCAAGCCTGTGTACGCATATCGCACGCCGTCTTCCCAGTCTTCGCCAACAAAAAAATAGCGCTCGGGCAATTCCTTCGGTCGGACGTAGGTTGGCACCTCCGGCACCTGGTAGCGCGCTCCCTTGTTGTGGATATCGTCCCAAACGGCCAAAGCATGAAAAGGGCGATGAAAGGCTTGAAGCGACCACATAGCGTCGATTGCGAAAAGCTGTTCGATGCTGACGAGTTGGAAGCGCGGGCGGACGCCCTCGCGCCGCGATGCTTGCTGTTCCTGCACGTCGATGGTGAGCGCGTAGCGCAGCAGCTCCTCCATCATCGAGGGCGAGTAGGCATCCGGGCCGATGCGCACGTAGCCTTGCTTGATGGTGCGGCCCAGCCAGGACCTGCGGTCCATGTCCCAACGTGTGGCGCTCAGAAAGTTGCGCAGCTGGTTCAGCGGGCGCATGTACTCGTACCGAGGGTCTCGAGCGAGCATGTTCTCCATGCTGGCGTCGCGATCAGCAACGGTGCAGAGCGAACACCCATGACGAGCTCCGCAGGCCTTCGCCTTCAAGGACTGTCTCATGTCTTCCGCAACGATCACGCACGATACACCCATGGCATCTGCGTAGACGCGCATGGTTTCTTCGAAGGTGGAGTAGCCATCGAAGAGGCCTCCTCGAACTGAACCTAGGTACTCCCACACGTCGTCCGTCGACCACCAACAGATGGGCGACAAAAACAGGTGAGACGGCTTGCCGTTCTCGTCGATGCCGCGGCGTACCTGGATGTCCGACTCGCCTCTCTCACGCATGTTGGCGCCGCGAGTTGAGGACTCATCGTAGCGGAGGCCGAGTAGCACGACAGGCTCCGCGCGGCTGACGCCCGACTCATCGGCTTGGAGCATTTTCAGCACCGATTTTCGCAGGCGCCGCATTGGATTGACCTTGTAATCACGCGTGCAATCTCGGGACCCGCTCGGAAATGACGGCAGGGCGCGCCCCCCGATTACCCGCACTGGCCACGTTTCGTTCAGGTTGGGATGCGCAGTCTCCACGCGCACATCGAGGCCGTTGTTTGTCGCAAAGGCAAGAACCTGCGTCATCTCGCGTCTGGCGTAGGCGACCATCGAAGGGTTCTCGATGCCCGTGTTGGCGTGCGTGACGATGATTGGGGGAATGGGAAAGCCCTGCCGGCGCAGATCAGCCGCTGCAGTCAGCAGCAAGTTCAAGACGCACGCTGAGTCCTTGCCTGCTGACCATGCCGGGCTCACTGGGGCGCCGGATAGAAGCAACTGCGTGAGCGCTGCTTTCGCTCTCGCGACTTTCCATTCGATGCTATGGGGTTCGAGCGGCTGGGGCGAGGAAAGGACGGCGGACATTCTGCGAGCAGACGCGAGTGGGTGGTCTGCTGTAGATCGTCCCTTCTAGAGATCGCGATTTCAAACGGCGCGTCCAACGCCGCGTTTGATATTCGGACTAGGTAATGCTACGCAGCATGGCGGGCGTCGTCTGAGGCGTCTCGCTTGCCAACGGGAGCTCCACCTCGAAGCGCGCGCCTTCACCGGGTTGGGACGTTACGGAGATGGCGCCGCCGGCGGCGTCTACCACTCGCTTGCAGAACGCCAGGCCCAGCCCGTGGCCAGTGAGGTGATTTGTCGAGAAGAATGGCTCGAAGATCCGGTTGATGTGAGCTCGCTCAATACCGACCCCACGGTCGGTGACCGCAATCCGCCCATGGTCGTGGTGCGCTTCGATCCGGATCACGACGTCACCCGGCGCCAGCCGCCCCCCTATGGCCGCCTGAGAGCGCAGCGCGTTTTTCACCAGGTTGTCGATGACCTGGCCGAAGAGCGGCTGGCTGCCGAAGAAGCGGAAGTCGCCGAGGGCCTCGATGATGACGCATGCGCGCTCGCGTGCGCTTCGGAAAGGAAACTGAGCGATCCTGTCTTTGACCAGGGAGCTCGCACGGATCACGTCCTTCGACTCGGGAAGCCGCAGCAGCCGAGCATTGGCCATCTGGGTGTTGAGCTGGTGGTTCATGCTGCGGACTAGGTCCTCGAGACGATGGGCCAAGCCTTCGAGCTCTGTGGCTTCCTCGGTTTGTGAAATGCGGCTGGCAGAGCCCCGCACAGCTGTCCCAATGAGTGTGATGGTCGCGAGCGGCGTCCGCAATTCATGGGCCATGATGCCCATGGTGACCAGCGTGGCTGCCAGCTGCTCGCGGCGAAGATTGGCCGCCGACAGTCCCAGGATCATTCCCATCACCACACAGAATCCGATCACCACCGTGTTCACCAGAATGAGGAATAGGGGCATGGGCGTTTGCAGCCCTGTGTTGGGCACGAATTGGAGAAGTGCAAAGCTCACCACGCCAGCGCTCAAGATACCGAACGTCGCTAACCGCCAATCCGTGACTGCGTAGTAAATCAGCGTCATGGCCGCCATGCTGGCCAGCCAGACGTGGTTACCACCGTTGGTCAGATACATCCACCAGAAGCTGAACGGCAAGTTGAGCCACAAGACGGTGCTCACCACGCGCCCTGACGATGCGCTGGTCGGATCGGCCAAGACGTGTCGGGTAAAGAACAACAGCCCCACGCCAGACATCACCAGACGCAAAGGCAGGTTCTCGTACGGCTGTGGCAGCCACAAGCTCCAAATCGCCCAGAACAGGGGATGACCCACCACCATGGCCGCTCCGAACAGCTGCAGGCGCAGGCGCGTCGGCTGAAGTGTGGGTGTAAGCGGCGTGTCGATGACTTCCTGCTTGAACCAATGTGTCAATGCGGCCCACAGCCTTCGTGGCTTCGAACTTTGCTCGCCGTGTACGTTTTCCATGACGATATTGTCTCCGCCCGACAGGAAAATTTCTGCGAGCGCCGGCGGCTGTTACGCACGAGAGTGCAGGGCCTTGTCGTCAAAGCGAGACGCGCCCGGGCATCTGCGTGCGCAAACCTCCGTCCATTTAGCGTCCACATTGGGGTTTCTCCCATGTACTGCTGGGAGTACGAGCCCGTCAGGCGGAACTGTATCGAGGCGGGTGTTTGTCGACTATGGGTAGCGGTCGGTCGTCATTGAACATGCCGAGCCCCAGATGCCAGCAGGTAGCGGTGCCTTCCGAATCGCCACGCAAGGGCGTCGAGCTCTCCATCGATATCAAGGGTCAGCAGGGGCGTTCGTTGGCCACTGGGGTGATTTCGTCCTGCCACGGTTCCAGTCCGGCTGCTGCGCAGGCGGCAACCGATGCATAGATGCCGTCGTCGGGGATGACGTCGCAAAACATCAAGTTGTCCGTGGGTGGTTCAACCCACGTCGCGAGCATCTCGCGCGCCTCGGATTCGCTGGCGAACGTGGGAGCGGCCGGTTGCCCGACCGGATCCAACCGCGACCAGAATGCCAAGCCAAGGGCGGTGCCCAGAAAGATTCCGTGCTCAGGGTGGACAACGACACAGGCCATGGATTCATTGGGGGTTGTAGGTGGATGCGAGAAGGCTAGCGAGAGCGTGCGGGCTTTGCAAATGCATAAGAGGTGGCTTTGGAGCTGCCTGCGGGGCTGGGGCACAATCGTGTCCCATGCCCACCATCGACACGGTCCTGAAGGCCGAAATTGCCCGACTGGCACGCAAGCAATTGCGCGCCGAGCTCGATCCGATGAAAAAAGTGCTCGCGCAGCAGCGTGTGTACATCGCCGCGATGAAGCGGGAGCTGGAATTGCTGCGCAAACAGCTCAAAGCCCTCCAGAAGCGGAGTGCAGGTTCGACCTTGCCCGCCAGAGGCGAGGATCCAGAAGCCCCGTTGCCCCAGCGCCGCTTCAGTGCTCAGCGGCTTGCCGCGCACCGCGCCCACCTCGGACTTTCGGCCCTGGATTACGGGCGCCTGGTGGGCGTCTCTGCGCTATCGATCTACAAGTGGGAAAGCGGGAAGGTGCGCCCTCGCGCACGCCAGCTCGAAAGCTTGGCGGTCGTGCGCGCGCTTGGCAAGCGCGAAGCGGGGGAACGATTGGCCGCGCTGGACACTAAGGCGCAGAAAAAGACGCGCGGGCGCTAGCTTCTGGGCTGCCCCGGCCGGTCGGCGACCGGCTCTTCCTCGGGCTCCTCGGCAGGCGGCTGCGGCTGGCTGTATGGCAGGTAGTGGGTGAACTGCTCGTCTAAGGCGTGATAGTCACCCCCGTCACACAGCAGTCGATCGGGATCCCATCCTTGCCGCCAGATGTTACTTCCCGAGCATCACGCCGGCACTTCGGTGAAATAGCCACAGCCTGCTGTCATCGCCCTGGCCATGGGCCTTCAAAGCGGGCAGGCTGATGGGCAGCCAGGGGTCCACTGCCCGGAAGCCAGCCTCGCGGGCCTGCTCCTGGACGAACTGGTCGAGTGCCGGCTCAAGTCCGCCGATGTCGTCTTCTCCCTTCCGGGCAGCGGCGCGCACCTCCGCCTGAAACTGCCCAGCCCATAGGCCGAACAACTCTGCATCGCCAAGAGCGCTCGCGGAGCGTGAGAGGCGGCGCGCGCCGACCCGTCTCGCGATCGCCACAACAAGTTCGGCCAATGAGGGAATTTCCCGGGCGTGGTTCATCGACGAAATTGGATCAACTGTTTCGTTGAAAAGCAAACGCAGCACTTGCGCCTCGACTTCGTGTCGTTTGCGAATCGAATTTCGGGCTGGCACGATTTCGGAACGAAACCCGAGGAGCGAGCTCGATGCCCATCCGCTTTTGCAAAACACCCATCGGCCAGGTCCGCCTGCAGCTGCCCGATGGGATGCATCCCGAGCATGCGCTCACGCTGCGCCATGCCGCCGAGAACTTCGGCTTCCTCGTGCGGCGTGGCGAGCAACTCAAGCCCGCCGAGCTGGCTGACCGCATTCGCTCGACGTACGGCTCCAGCGCCCGGCGCGACGACGTCTTGCGGGTCTTGAAGCTCGTGACTCCCGAGCCCACAGCCTCGGATTCGTGCGATGCCAGCGAGGATCCCGGAGAGCACGGGGAAATCGAGCGGATGCGTGCATGAGCCGGTCGATCGAAACCGTCGAGGTTGAAAGCGGGCGCTTCGTCACGCGACGTGCGGGCGAAGGCGCCGTGATCTTCGCTGGGGTCCTTCACTTGCCAGCCAGCATTCGCCCCGACCCTCTCAGTGCGGGCGAGGCCTGGACATGCCAAATCGTGAACACGGCCGCGGGCCAGCGCATGCGACTGGCCACCCGGCCGCGGCCGGCCCCGGCAGAAGACGTTGCATGGGGTGGCGACGATTTGTGCGGATCGCTCAGAGCCCCGGTGTGGCGCTCCTATGCAGACGAGACCTGGGATGACCAGGGGGATGTGGCGTGCGCCTTCGATGTGCGCATGGTTTCCGCATTCGCGGAGTCGAACGGCTGGAGCTTCGTCGGCGTTTGGAAGGCGGCGGCGGGCGCGAGTCCACCTGCCGAGTGGGTTGATATCGGCGACCGGGGCGTAATGACTCCGATCGACTCGCCCACGGCCAAGTCGCGCGCCGGCATGGCCGTGCCCCAGTTACTGAGGGATCTGTGCGTCTGGCCTGACGGGCGCGGCGTCCTGCATACCCTGCCGGTGTCCACTCCGGCGGCCGCGCGTGAGCGCTCGCTGGTGAGCATGCTCCAGGTCGTCTTGGGGCAGGGCCACCTCAGCAGCCAGGGCAGGCGACTGCTCGAGCTAAACCTGCCCTGGCTGGCCCCGGCGATGGAGCAACACTATGCCGAACGCGACGCGGATTTCCGCAAGTTCCTGGGCGATATGGCAGATGAGGGCCTGTTGCAGCCCGAACGCGCGTACACCCAACCGGAAATGCAACAGCGCGAGGATGCCGGTAGGCGCGCGACCCTTGCGATGGTCGTCGATCAGCGGGTCTCCGAAATCAAAGACCTGGCCGCGGCAGTTTTCCCGGGTGGCGCTGCCGCGGCAGGCGCCTCCCAGCCAGGCATCGCGATGCAGTTCAGCGTCGACGGCGGAGTGACGTGGCAGCACGCTCAGGAGGGAATCCGCGTCTCGCTGCGAGATATGCCAGTGCCGGGTGAGGACATGCCCGGGCAACTGGATTTCAACTTCACCCATGAGGGGCTCATCACCGACGTGTGGGTGACCCGCGATCAGCACCTGGACCACAACATCGCCACCGCAGCAAAAGAATATTGCGAGGTGGCGGGTGACCTGGTGGGGGAATTGGCGGACCTGCGCGAACAGATCCAGGCGAACGAAGACACCGGGGAGGGCGGGTCAGCCGTCCCCAGACCAGGCGTGTGATGCGCAACGATGTCCTCAATCTCTCGACCCATTGCCTGCAGCAGTGGCGGGAGGAGCTCGCCGGCGCGCCCGTTGCGCTTCACCGCCGGGTCCTCAGCGGCATCGCCCGTGACTTGGAACGCGCCGTGAAGTTTGTGCTGCCTGAAGGCGGCCGCCTCATGGATGACGACCGAAGCGTGGCCCGCGTGTTCCATGATCTGCGCCTGCCGTTCCCCGTGGTGGCGCTCGAGTACCGTTCAACCGGCGTCGTAGCGGCACATGAGACGCCGTCCAGCAAGCGGATCTCCCTGATCTGGGACGCCCGTCAAGCCGAACCGGCGTTGCTGGAAGGCACGGCGGCTTCCCGCGGAGTCCTGCCTGGTGCCCCAGGTCTCTACGTGCAGTCGATCAGCTACATGGACGACTACGAGGCGTGGATGCCCGTGATGGCGACGGCCTACGTGGACCTCGCGCGAGAGCCGGTGATTCCGGAGCCCGGAGATGTGTCCGAGCTCGAGCTGGAGCTTGTGCGCCACAGGCTTCGCCCGGGCTTCGAACGCAGTCCTGCTTTCCCCGTGCAGTTCATCGCGCACGATGACTTCTTCCTGGACCACTTGGGCGGTGAAGCGGCTGCGGACGCGATCTTTCGCGCGGATTCGGGGGATGAGCTTTCCGCCGCGCTCGCGTTCGCCGCGCTGACGACTTGCGCAAATGTTGCGATGGAGACTGTCCGCGCGCCGGCTCCGCTCAACCGAAAACGCGAAGCGTCCGGCAAGACGCCGTTCTTTGACACCCGCATCCTGCAGGTCGCGGATGGCGGCTACGTCAGCCGGGGAACTGCGGACGCGGGCGGCGCCGGTTCACACGCGAGCCCGCGGGCTCACCTCCGACGCGGTCATATCCGATCGCTCGGCGAACGCAACGTCTGGGTGAATGCCGCAGCCGTGAACGCCTGGAAGGCGACGCCGGCGCAGCCCGGTTATCAATTGCAGGCCGTTCGCGACGAGAACGACGAGGCGGGTGATCTGCCTCGCCCGCGCGGCTGAGCCCAATAGGAGAACCCATCTTGAGAACCACACAGATCGATGCCGGACTGCCCAAGGAAATGGTGCTGCGTCTCCCCCGCAATGAGACTGGTCGGGACTTCCTGATCGGCGACATTCATGGCGCATTCGACAGCGTGCTGGCCGCCATGCGCCAGGTTCGGTTCGACCGCAGCGCCGACCGCATCATCAGCGTCGGAGACCTCATCGACCGCGGCCGGGGTTCCGCTCGTGTCGTGGGATTCCTGAAGCAACCCTATGTCTTTGCCGTGCGAGGCAACCACGACCACGAGTTCGCCAGCCTGGATCCGGAAGCGGTTCACATCCTGGCCGGCCTGCCGCGGCTTGGTATGGGGTGGGCGCAAAACCTGAGCGACGAAGCGGTGATAGAGATCCGCGACGCCCTGCGCTTGCTGCCCATCGCCATCGAAATCCCTACGGCCCGCGGTCTGGTCGGTGTCGTCCACGCGCAGCCGCCGGCGGGGATGACCTGGTCCCAGTTCACCGCCGCGCTTGAGCGGCGCGACGCAGCCGTGATCGACTGTGCGCTGACGGCCCGCGAGCGGGTCCAGGGTGGCGACACCAGCATCGTGGAAGGGGTGGGCCGCATCTATGTCGGCCATACAACCCTGAGCCAAGGTGCGCGGATGTTCGGCAACGTCGTCGCGATCGACACCGGCGCCGTGCTGCGTGAGCTGGGCGTGGAGGGTGCCCATCACCTCACCATGATGAATGCGGTGTGCAAGACCGCGGACATCCAGCCGGTGGTGGACGCCGCGCTGCGTCAGGTTGTTGCCGTGGACAGTGAGGGCGAGGGCGCCTTCAGCAGCCTGCGCTGCCCTGCATAAGGAGGCGAACCATGTTCTTCGCAAAAGTGGATGTGAATGCCCAGCTGCGTACGAGTCTTGTGAGCCTGCTCGACGGCCTGGCCAGGCTGGGGTTCGCGCGGGAAGGGCCGGTCAATGGAGCAGACCTGGTCGACTTCCTCAACGAACAGGCGCCGGTGCTTTGGAAGGCGTTTCACGCGGCCGTTAAAGCCGGACCCCAGGGCTCCGACCCGCACTTGTTCGTGGCCGCCTCCACTGCGTTCACGCCGCTGTTGAATCTGGGCTTCTACAACGGAGGCGATGAGAGCATCAGCGGCTGCGACGCAACGGACGAATGTGCACGGATCTATCACGAGCTTGCGCGCGAGCCAGTGCCCCTGGGCCTGCCGCCGCAGGCGATCTACAGCCCCGACCGTGGCGGGTTCTACACGGGTGGCGCCGACGGCGGCTGGGGAGGGGCTGATGAAGCGTTGTTGCTTCACGACTGCAGCGCACCCGCCGCACTTCAGCAGCTCGGGGCCGCGAAAGTGGCAGTACCCGATGCGCAATGGCTCAGCTTCGATGCCGTGGTCTCTCTTTGCGCGGAGCCGGCGGAGACCGTGCGCTGCGTTCCCGCCTAACTAGCTGAGGTCGATATGGATTCATTTCTGTCCCAGCGCGTGCGAACGGAGCTCGTCGATGCGATCGTCGAACACTTCCAAGACAAGGTCGATCGCGTGGAGTTCGTTACCGAGGTTGCTCGTGACGGGTTTCGTGGGTGGAACCAGGCGAGCGATGTGGAGCTGCTCGAGAAGGTGGCCAAAGACTTCGACGGCGATCTCGAGCGGATCTGGGATTGGCTTGGCGAGGACCAGAAAGAGCGCAATCTGCTGTCGCTGGCCGCGAACCTCCGCCTCCCGGGTCCCGCCCACGATGCGGTGCTGCGCATCGCCACCAGCGAGTACGCCCCCGAGCCCGACTCATTCTGGGATCAGCTCAATGCCTGGTGCGTGCTGCACCGCATGCCGCCCGTCTTCACCGAGACCGAATTCGAATGCGCTCACTCTGCGCAGCATGACAGCCAGGTCGCTGTTCCGCGTCCGTAACCACCGAGGAATCCCAATGTCCGAACGTCTCGTGACCCTCTATTGCCGCGAAGGCGGCTCTGACAAGGTCTACCAGTTGCACCTGCATGCCGCGCCAGCCGGCGCCGGCTGGGTGGTCGACCGCGGCAACGGCCCGCGCGGCAAGGCGCTACGCATGGGAACGATGACCGAAGCGCCGATTGATCTTGCCGCGGCCACCAAGATCTTCGAGCAGAAGCTCAAGGAGCAGCTGCGCAAGGGCTATCACGAGGGAGAACAAGGCCAGGCGTACAGCTCCGGCGAGCAGGCCGGGCAGGCGAGTGGCCACCGGCAGCAGCTGCCCACGCCGATCAGCGCCGAGCGCGCGGCCGAGTTGCTGCGTAGCCCTGGGTGGTATTTGCAGGAGAAGGCGAACGGCGAACGCAGAAGCTTGGTCATTACACCTGACGGCCAGGTGAAGGGAATCAACAAGCTGGGGCTCTTTTGCCCGATTCCCGCCCATTGGCCCAAGGCGTTCGAACGTGTCGCGCTCGATGGCGGTGCGGTGATCGATGGGGAGCAGGTCGGCGATCACTTTTACGCGTTCGATGTGCTGTCCATGTACGGCAACGATATCCACGACAAAGGTTTCGACTTCCGTGCCAAGCAGATCGAGCGGCTGGTCGCTCACCACGGCGCACATGGGTTGCTGGACGTTCTGCGGGTGCTGCCAGTGTCGCGCACCCCGGAGGAGAAAGCGGCGGCCGTGCAGGAGATCGAGGCGCGAAAGGGCGAGGGCTACGTGCTCAAGCACCGCGACGCGCCGTATGACGCCGGTCGGTCCACTGCTGCTTACAAGGTCAAGTTCGTCGACAGCCCCAGCTGTCTGGTACTGGAGCGCAATCGGCAGCGTTCGGTGAGGATCGGCCTTCTGACCAGCTCGGGCGAAATACGGGCCGTGGGCAATGTGACCATTCCGGCCAACCACCAGGTTCCGGAAGTGGGCGAGATCGTGGATGTCCAGTGCCTGTATTACAACCCTCACGGCGCCTTCGAGCAGCCGGTGTACCTGGGCCGGCGAACCGACGTAGCCCGCGAGGAATGCCACTTCGGCCAGCTCGTGAGGCTCAAGCCCGAAACACGTATGCCCGCAGAGTTGTGGGGGGCCTCCGAAGACGCTGGCGAGGATGAGGACCTGCGCGAGACAATGCGGGCCTGATCATGGTCAAGCCCTCACAGCTGCGCCGCCTCGCCACCAACCCCACCGACTTTCTGCGGTTTCGCGCATCCGGTCAGCTACCGCGGCTGGTGCGGCCGGGCGGGCCGCTGGTGGAGCTGCTGCGGCAGGTCTCGCCCCGGGACCGTGCCGCGATCGTCGGGGTCAGGATCAACCCGAGCCTGGGCTACCAGGGCGCGCGCGAGTTCGCCAACGCGGCGCAGGCCTACCGCTGTCTGTGTCCGCAGGAGGAGATACTGGGTAGCGACCCGTGGCCGGCGGAATCCTGGCGCGACAAACGCTTCACGGGGCCGCTATATCTGGACGACGTGCTGGCCAACGCAGCCAGTTACCCGCCCGACCTGGCGCAGCACTATCCGCGGCTGCGCCGGCCGGGCCCGCCGCCGCTTGAAACCGAAGCGGACGTCGGCGAGATCCCGCCCGAGCGCCCGTGAACGAAGGCCGAGCGCTCGACGACAACGGGGTACTCGTGTGCCAGCGGCTCGCGGCTGCGTTCAACCTGGTCACGTGCGCCACCGTGCTGCGCGACGAGGGGGTGCCTGACACGCTGCCCACGATCGGCATCGAGGTGGAGGTCCCCTTCTCCTCCTACTTTCCGGGCCTGTGGCGCAGCTACGGGCTGGACAGGCGCCCGTTGCGTGACATGGAAGCCCATGAATTGCATGCTTTCTCCACCGAGTGCGCGGCCGCAGAGGTTACTCTTCGCCGGCGCCTGGCACTTACCGTCGAATGCGGTGTGCCCAGGGGAGCGGATCGGTATTGGGAATTTTCCTTCGCACCGGTGCGAAGCGTGGGCTTGCTCGTGGAGCAGGTGCGCCTGCTGACCGAGGCGGGGGTTCTGCCTCGAGACCGCCGGCACAGCCTTCATGTCACGATCGGCGGCCTGCGCGCCAGCCCGAAGGCGTACGCGCTGCTGGGCGTGCTGGAAGTGCTCTACGTCGAGCCGCAGCGGATTGCCGAAGGACTGGCCAAGGCGCGCAGCACGATCCACTCGGGCTGGGCCCGCAAGGGACGCTCGGGCCTGATGGAGAAAACGGCATCGGATCTCGTCGGCGCCGCCGAGCGCGGCGTTGAGCTCCGTACCCTGCAGCTGCCGCAGGAGCAAGGCGAGCTAGCGCAGCTCCTGGAGCTCACACAAGGCTGCGCGCATGCCATTGCAGTAGGTGATGCGAGTCCATGGGCGACGCGCTGGAGGCTGATGCAGGAAGGATTCCGCGCGCAGCTCGAGGTGCACGCGCTGCCCAATGTGAATTGGTGGACGAGCAGCCCGGCGGGCGGTGTTGATTTTGACGCTTGGGGACGATTTGTCGCCGCGGTGCCCGCGATACGGGAACGGCTGCGGGACCCGGGGGCCGTTCCTCTGGAGGGGGCGCAAGAGACACCGGCGCACGCGCCGCGGTTCGGCTGAGCCGTCCTCGCACGGGTCCTGCACAGAGCTCCCGCGGGGCTAAAGTTCCCGCGGAAACCCTTCCTGGTCCAGGCCCAGCGAATGGCGCTTCAGCAGCTGCCAAAGGTCTCGAAGCTGCCCTTCGGGCAACTGCTCGAGCTGGGCTTGGGCTTTCTGGAATTGTTGCGTAAACAGGTGGCGGCGTTTCAATTGCAGGAGGCGCTGCTCGAGCACGTCCACAGGCGGAAGCAGCAAGGCCTCGAGCCGCAGTGTTCCGGCGGCGAAGCAAAGCCCCTGCGGATCCAGGTCGAAGAATCCCAGGACCGGCGCGTCGGTCGCGCGCAGCAAAGCCGCCGGAGCATCGGTGCGAAAGTATCCCGGCGCGCCGCGGAACACGGCGAGGGTCGGCCGTCCTCGAACAAATCCATCCAGCCACGCGTACGACCGAATGTCGCGTAGCGCCTCAAGGTTCTCGCACAGGAGCACGGCGCTGAATGGGAGTTTCACGGCATCTTGCCAAGCCATCGCCACGAAGTTGGTGCCGGGCGGCAGTTGGAACGCCATGTTCAGCGGAACGGCGGCGACCAGGTCCTGGCTCACGGCCCGCGCACCGGTCTTTTCCGAGCCGCCCGCCGGCGCGGAGCTGCGCGTGAATCCGCTGGCCGGCGCCTCCACCGGATAACCGCGCGTGATGAGAATGTTCTGGGCTTTCACGAAGTCCGCTGCGGCGTACTGGATGCGGGACCGGTCGCGGCGGCCGACGCCCTCGTGGACAGCCATCTCCGCGGCCGTGCCTTCATTGCGGCGCTCGGCCGGCTTTTGCGCGACCAGCCGCTGCAGGAAATGGAGCTGCCTTGGCGTCATGGGGCAGGGCCCAGCAGCGGGTCGCGCGCATACGCGAGCGCGTCATAGAAGGTCTGGCTCTCGATCTCTCCGGGGCGAGCGCCATTCATGAGCAGCCGAACGTGCAGCCCTCGTCCGCGCAGCGCCATGATCGCGAACACCAGCCAGACGCCAGCCTCCAGCTCGAGCGCCGCGTCGCTGGTTTCCCGCCACTGCAGCAAGCTCACACCGTCGGGCGAGCGAGATGCCGACACCTGGTCGGCCAGGGCTTTCTGGGCTTGCGCGAGCGCGGGTTCGACTTCCTCTTTGGGCTCGTCCACGACTAGCTTGAGCCGCTTGGGCGGGGCTTGCTCGGCTTTGCTCGTCTGCCGAGGCGGCAGCGCGCGCGCCAAGGCTTCGAGCTCGCGCCGCACGTCCGGCTCGGGATCGAAAGGCTCGATATGCGCGACCAGCCGCGGCAATGCGGCCTTGAGCAAGAAGTCGGGAATCTTCTCGGGAAGTTCGGCCTCGAAGCCCTTCCAGGAAGGTTGCTGCCGCAAGAACGCGTCAGCCCGCGCAAGGTGCCGCATGGCTTGCTGCATCTGGCGCGTCTGGAACAACTCGCGTCGGATGACGTTGGTCATTTCGGAGAGAGCGTGCTGCCACAGCATCGATTTCTCCAGCAGCGCGGTGCGCAGCAGGTGCGCCATCACGGGCATGCGGCGGGTCTCCGCTTCTTGCTCGATCTTGCTTGCGGCCTTCTCAAGCCGGTTTACGTCGATCGCCAGCACTTCCATCTGCCGCTGATAGAAGCGGTTCTGCGAAACCTTGGCGGCCAGCGACTTCACGTTGCCGTACTTCGTGGACAACAGGCCCGACATGAACTGGAGGTTCCGCTCGATGGAGTCGGCGATGTCGTAGACAGCGGAGACCAGCGAATCGTTGAGCGAGGCGAGCGTCTCGCGATCGCCTTCGCGGCGGGTCATCTCCAGTTCGCTCCACAGCGCCTGCAGCTGCGCGATGCGGGACCCCACCTCCGTCAGGCTCTGGTAGGCCGGGAACATCTGAAGGTGGTCATACAGGTAGTCGCGAAGCCTCGGGTGCAGCCGGAAGCCGTCGTGGCCGGCCGCGCGCAACGCGCTGGCCTGGCGCAGCCCGGCGATCGACGACTTGCTGACGTCGGCGTCCACGGACACCACGCCTTGCAGCGCCAGCTCCACCACATCGGAGTGGCGGTTTAGGGCGCTCATCGCGTCCTTGATGGGCCCAGCGCTCATACGGGGGCCGCGGGCGGGGCCAGCAGGTCGGGTTGCGCGTCCACCTGGTCGACCACGGAGCTGTCCGCCAGGTGTGGCGTGTTTTCGTTGACGAAGGCCAGCAGCTGGTACACGTACAACACCTTGCCGGTCACCTGAAAGGCCTTGTGGTTCGGATTCGTTTCCTTCAGGTAGCCGCTCTGCTCCAGCAGCGCCAGGATCCGCTTGACCCGGTCGACGGCGGCTTCGCTCACCCGTGCCCCGTGGACGTCTCGCATCTCGTTCATCCGCCGCTCGAGCATTACGTTGCCGCGCACTGCTTCCACGATTTCTGATTCCCAGAATGTGTCGCCGGGCTGCAGCTGGGGGCTTCGGCCCTGGGCCTGCCGCAGGGTTTCCAGGAACTCGACGGCGGGCTGCAGGCGATCACGGATGGTGCGCAGTTCTTCGCGCACCTTGGCGCGCACGTCCGTGGTGACGGTGCCGTGCGCCATGAAGAAGGCGCCTTCGTCTGAAAGCCTCGCCAGGCGGTAGCCGATGGCTTCCAGCCACGTCTCCGCCTGCGCGCGGCCAGCGGCGTCCTGCAGGGCCGCGAATTCGTCGGGGTAGGCGACGGCGCAGACGAATTCGCCCTCGGCCAGGCGCTTCAGCGCGGAGCTCAGGCTATACATGGACGGCCTCCCTTGGCTGGTGGGTGCGAATAGCACCGGTGTTCTCGAAGATGCACCTGCGCGCGAACAGCGCGAGGATCGAAGGATCGCCACTCGGCGCCGCGCTGATGACGTCGATCGAATTGGTCTGCAGCGTCTGGAGGAACGCGGCGAGGTTCCTGCCGTCCACGCGCGAGATCTCGTCCGTCACCCAGGTCAGGCGCACCGGCGCGTCCTGCCGAACCATCGCGGCGAAGCCGAGGAGGAACAGCGCCATGATGACGGCATTGTTGCCGTTCGAGGCCCGGGCCCGGAACTCGTCCTCATTGGTAATGACGACGCTTTTCGAATCGATCGTGAGGGAGCACTCGATTTGCACCTGGTCGGCCAGGTTGACCCGCACGCCTCCCTCGCGCTGCAGCATGTCCCGGAAGCTGCGGATCAGGCCCACGACTTCGTCGGAAGGCAGCTCGAAATCCCGCGCCATGGCCGCGGACGAAGAACGCAGGGTCGAATGTCGGCTGTCGGACAGCAGCTGCATCTCCCGAAGCACCTGCAGGTAGCCGATCTGGTTCACCGACGACTTGATCACAACCGAGAGGTCGCCGAAGCGCTCGAAGTGCGCGATGTTGCGCAGCGCGCCCTGCAGCTCGCGGTTGAAGTGGCTGATGCGCCGGTCGAACCCTTCGAGCGAGCGGACGAAGTTCCCGGCCAGGTCCAGGAAGCGCGCCAACGAGTCGTTCAGCGCCATGACGGGCTGCCCATACTCGGTCTCGAACCAGCGGGCGATCTCATCGGCGCGGTTGCACGCCTCCTGGTGGACCAAGACCTGCTCCGGGTTCGCAGCGATCTGCTTGTCCAGCTCGGTGACCCAGTCGTCGACGGAGCCCGGCACCTGGGTCATCACGTTGCGCAGCGACCGGCGCAGGTTGTTCACCTCCTCGGTCTTGCGGTAGATCTCCATGCGTGCGGATTCGACGGCGGCGATGATCTCCTCGGGTGTCCACTGCCGCGACAGTTTCTTGGTGACTGGGCCTACAAAGCTATCCAGCCCCTGATCGAGGAGCCCCTGCAGTTGTCCGCGCTGGGTGGCGAGAGCGGACAGGGACGTTTCGATGCCCGACACGTCTTCGTCCACGGCGCGGGCCCGCGAGGCGAGTGCCTCGGTTGCGACGTTGTGGGCGTCGCGGGCGGCGGCCAGCGCCTGGCTCGCCTGTTCCAGCTTGATCTTGTTCGCCGGCAGCGCCGGCAGCAGTCCCACTTGGAACTCGCGCCACGCCTTGACGTGGTGCCGGTTGCGCGAAATGCCGTCCAGGGATTTGGCCAGCGCGGAGAGCTCTTCGGTCAGCTTCTGCACCCGGGCTGGGTCCACGCCCGCGGCGGCCAACTCGGTGTCGCGCTCGGCTTCGGCTTCGGCGAGGGCATTTTTGCGGCGTTGTGCGACCGCATCGGCCTCTTGGTTCAGGCGCTGCGTCGCCGCCGCTAAGTCGGCCGTCGCCGCCAGTCTCATGTTCTCGAAACCTGCGCGGATGGAGGCGATCGCCTGCTGCGCCTGCTGGCGCAACGCGTTCTCCTCGTCGTCCAGGGCGGTCAGCGCGGCCTGCGCAGCCTCGATCAACCCGCGCAGCACCTTCACGCGCTCGGCCACCTGGTCACCGGCGGCTGACTTGGCCGAGCGTAGGTCGCTTTCGGCGCGGACGACCGCTTCCCTCGCCAATTCCGAATGCGCCGCCGCGCGGCTGGCATTCTCGATCGCCTGTTCGAACGCACCGAGCAGGCGACCGGACTCGGACTTCGCGTCCGATTCCTGTTTGTTGACCGTGCCCAGCTCCGACTGGGCTTTGGCCAGGCGAGTTCGCAACTCCTGCATGTCCACCCATCCCGGCACCGGTACCTGGCGGACGTCCAGCTGGAGGCTTCCCACCATGAGGTTGGACTCGGCCGTCACAAGGCCCTGCCCCACATCGAACATGTCCGGGGCGAGATCTGTGCGCAAAGTGACGTTCAGGTCCAGCACGCGCGAGGCGGCGGCCCATGTCTCGGCAGGCTGACTGCGCAAGTACTCGAGCAAGGAGCCCTTGGGCGGTGTCATCTGCGCCTCGATCGCGTCGATCGTGGCGCGCGCCGCGGCTGCGGCAGACTGGGCCTGGGCCAGGCGCGTCAGCCCGTCATCGTGCTGCCGGCGAGCCGTGGCGGCCTCTTTGTCCGCCGCCCGGCGCGAGTTCTCGGCCTCATCGCGCTCCTGGCGCGCGACTGCTGCGCGCCCCTCGGCATCGGTGACGGCCGCCGCCGCCTTGGCGTCAGGCAGTGGGTGGCGTTGTTCGTAACGCAGTTCCGCGAGCGTCGTCGTCGCCTTTGCGCGCGCGGCCGGCAGCTGAGACAAGCGCGCCGGCGGCGCCAGGTCCGTCAATGCAGCGTTTTCCTCGATCCGGATTCGCTCCTGCCGCTGCGCGGAGTCATCGGCGAGGGTGACGCGGTCGGCGCTGATCCGGCCCGACTCCGTAGCGAAGGATTCTTCTATCCGACGCACCTTTGCCTCGTGGGTGACGGCAACTCCGCCGGCAGCTTCGTTCAGGGTGTTGCGCTCCTGCTCGGCGTCCAGTCGCTGGCGTTGCAGCGCGGACTCGCCATCCTGAGCAGAGGCCATCGCCTCGACCCCCATGGCGTTGAACTCCTTCAAACGCGCCGCGGTGCTTGAGACGACTTCTTGGATGTCGCGGAATGTGACGAGTGCCTCGTCTTCAGCGCCCTTCAGTCCTGCGATGACTTCCTTCTGGTCCTCGACAAATGCGCTGAACTCTTCACGCAAGGCGGTCTGGCGCCGCGTCAATGCCCGCGCATCGTCCTCCATCTGCAACAGCAACTCCTTCACTGCGGCGTGGATCGCGCACAGTTGGTGATGGTTGGTGCGAATGACCTCGCACATCTCGCGCAGTTTCCGCGCATCCGGCCGCCGGTCGCGAAGCCGCACCAGGTGTTCCCGGTTCTCCAGCCAACCGGTGACCGCCTCTCGGCTTTGTTTCAGCTCGCGCGTATTCTGCTTGGGCGCGTCCTCGCCGCGGCTGTCCATTACCCGGTCCAAGACGATGTTCTGGAGGTCGCGAAACGAGAGTCTCTCGTTGGCCATGCTGGCCGCGATCTGGTCGAGGCCGTGCAGCGATTTGGGGCCCAGCGAGTGCACATGGGCGAGATCGCGCAGCTGGGCGCTGTCCTTGGTTTGGGCCCCTTCCTTCAACACCACCGCGCGCCATTCGCTCAGCGACAAGATGCGCGATACGGCGAATCCCATAGCCTCCACGCGGGCTTTGAACTCCTCGCGGCGCACGAACTCGCCTTGCTCGTCGACGAAGAAGCGCTGCTCGAACGGCCCCTCGACGATCATGAACTGGGGCGCGTCCTTATCGGGGTGACAGTGCATCACCACGCAGCGCACCTCCTCCTCGGTGTGACGCTCGTATTCGTAGGCCACCGCGCTGCTCGGGTCGGGCAGGGTGTGCTTCACCAGCGACACCAGCCCCGTCCCGCGCAGGATCTGCGTGGGGGTCGCTCCATAGAAAAGCGGCAGCAGGCGCAGGAAAGTCGTCTTGCCGACGCCGTTCTCGCCCGCGGCAATGATCCCGCCGCGCGGGTTCAGCTCCGCAATGTGGAGCGACGGCAAGTCGCTCTTCGGATTCCGGAGGTTAATGCCGATGATTCGGCGTAGCTGGTGCGGCATAGGGTTCCCTCAATTCTCTGTGCTCCATTGTCAGGGCTGGGGGCGGCCCGTCAGCGGGTGCGCGACGATCGAACGCCCATGCGCGCCTAGAAGAGTTTGCACTGGCCGCCCGGATCTGCCGCCGGAGCATCCAGGTGACCCGGGGACGCCGGTGGGGTGCTTGCCGGCGTGGACCGGCGCATTGAGGCGGGAACCCTCCATGGCGTGCTTGCAGCAGCAGGAGGTTGTCGTCGCGCAGTACTCAGTGCTTTTTGAGCTTGCTGCTGATGCTGACGTTGGTCGATCTGTTTGCCCAGGAAGTCGCGCGCGGTGAGCTTGACCAGCTTGAAAAGCGTGTCGGACGATCCGGACTGCGCCGCGCCGTCCAACTCTCCGAAACCGCGAAGGAGCAAATCCTGCTCCGCGATGGCGAAGCCGTCCAACGTTGCGCGCACGCTCTGCAGCCGCTTGAGCGTGTCCTCCGGAAGGCTGTCCGGGTCGTCGACCACCATGAAGAACTGGCCCGCGCCGCCGTTGCGCGCGAGGCGACCACGCATCTGGTGGAGCTGGCTCATGCCGAAACTGTCGGCGTCCCGGACGACCATCACTGAGATGGATGGCACGTCGATGCCGACCTCCAGGATGGAGGAGGCGATTGCCAAGCGCCGTTGGCCACCGCGAAACATCTCCAGGTTGGCATCGATCTCCGCCTGAGGCAGGTCGCCGTGGATCATCACCGCGTCTTGAGGGAAAACGTTGCGAAACGAAGCGAAGGCGCCGGTGACGCACTCGTGCGCGGGCGTCCCTTCGGCTGGGTCGACCCGCGGGTAGATGACGGCGCAGCGTTCGCCGCGTGCCAGGGCGCCGCGCAGTGCCGACAGCACGAGCTGTTTCTCGCCAATTCCGATGATCGCCGACGAGATCGCTTTCTTGACGGGGCTCTCCGCCAGTTGGAGCTGCTCGATGCTCGCGTAGATCGACGCCGCGAGGGTTCGTGGGATGGGGGTGGCAGACACTTCAAGGGTGTGCGTCCGCGCCGCAACGCAGGCCTCGCGTTGTTCGGCCGAGAGCCGATGCTGCTCATCGAAGATGAGGAAGTTCGGAAGGTACCCCACGCGCTGAGCGGCGTTCAACAGGCCCTGCGTGCCTACGAGGATGGCTCGGGGGTCGTTGATGCTGCCGCCTGACTCTACCCGCTGCACTGCGGTAACAAAACGCCCGAAGCGCTCGACCAGCTCGCGCGCAAGCTGGTCGGCCAGCAGGCGCAACGGTGCGACGATCGCCACCTGTGCGCCTGCAAGATGCGCCGCAACCGCCGGAATCAGAAATGCCAGCGTCTTGCCCGTGCCCACGTCGCCGCTCAGGAGGGCGGACAGCGGGTGCTCCTCGGTCAAACGCCTCGCAATGTGCAACGCGGCGCGCCGCTGGTCCGAGGTCAAGGCGCGGCCCTGAGCGGCCATTGATGAAATCAACTGCTCCATCACCCGCGGGTCGACGGCGATCGGCGCCTGTTGCGAAGGGGCGCGGCTGTGACGGCGCGCCGCGGCGTGCTCCATGGCGATGGCCGACAAACGTCGCGCGCCGCGGACTGCTGCTTCGCCCTGCTGCGCTGACGACGCGGCATGCATGGCCAGCAGCATCTGGCCAACACTATCGAAGTCCTCGGCGCACACGCATGCGTCCATCAGGTCGGCTTCGCTTCGACCGGTTTGTTCGCAGATCCATGTGACGCAACGGGCGACGGAATCGGCGGAAGCCAGGGCGGCCCGAACGCACCGTTCGACCCGCTCGCCAGTGATGACTCCGGCGCGGCCGCCGTAGCGCGCCCATACCGAGCCGATGGCATGACTGGGTAGCCGGTGCTGAATCTGCAGGGACAGTCCGGCGCCGAACCGCTCGATGGTGCCGACCACCCAGACCTGGTCACCTGGCTTGAGGTCGACCCAGGCCGACGGGAGGCCGAAGACCCAGGTTGTCACCTCATTGTTGGCGTCGTCGAGTAGTGTGAGCCGGCTGCTCCTGGTCCTGTAGAGGCTGTTGCCAGCGAGGTCTGCCAACTGCGGCACCTCCGGCGATGGAACCTGCCAGAGCGCGGTCTTCTTGTCATCGCGGCCGAATGCCTCTCCGGAAAAGCGCAGCATGAAGGTGCGCGGGGTCGGGTCGCCTGCAAGGTGCGCGGGCACCCGTGTCACGGGATGACGGCAATCGATGTATTGAGCGGGCGCCACCAGTAGCGCGTGCGCTGGATCGGAAAGCCCCAGGAGCTTGAGGGGATCGCGTGGTGCGCGCTTCACGGCCGGCCGGCCCTTCGCCGCAGGACCACGCTGGCGCCCCGCGGGCGGCCGCTGGACCAGGTCAGCCTTTCCGACGAGGGCCATCTGAATCTCCTGCCAGCCGCCTCACTGCTTCTCGTCCCAGGCTGTCCGCCACGGACAGCAACGTCTCTATGCCCTTGCTCGTCGAGGAGCCGAAGTTCTTGACTCGCTCGACCAGCGCCTTGCTGAGTAATACGGATTCAAGATCGGGCGCCGCGGCGGCTTCCTTGGCTCCCGGGATTCTTCCTTGATAGAACTCCAGCGCCCGGCGAACGCCCTCGGCGAGGTTGCCTTCACCGAGTTGCAACGCGAATTTTTCCTGGCTGTCGCCCAGGCGAATCTTGGTGGCCTTGCCGACTGCGGGCCGGCCGCGCGAGCGCTTCTGAGGTTCCGCCGTTGGAGAGGGCGGTTTGGCTTGGGTGCCGCCGGCTTTCGGCGGCGGAGTTCGGCGAGAGCTCTTCTCAGAGCGCTGCTCGTCGACTGCCGGCGCAGTTGCTGCCCGCAACTGCGCGACACCGCCCCGCGGGGGTGAGTCGTTCATGTTTTGCCCGGTTCATGGTTTTCGTTCGTCCTGCGCGGGAACTATACGCGGCGAAATGAATTAAAGCAACCGGAAAACGTGAAGACGCATAAACGGGGTCGTTTATGTTTTGGAGAGGGCGTCCATAGAATGAAGTGCGTAATAACCTTCATTGCGAAACATGAACGACAAGATCACGTATCTTAACGCCGGAGAGGCTCCGCTACTCAAGCCCGGGTTGGCCAGCGCCATCGCTGCGTTGCCGGCCAAGATCCAGACGATGCCAGCCGGCCAATGGATTCAGACCGTTCAGGCGCTGCCGCAGAAGGGGGCGGTGCGTGCGACCGAGCTGGAGGAATCCAAACTGGTGGAGTGGCTCAAAGGACTGGGCAAGGACAAGCTCACCCGCCAGGAGATCATCGACCGGATCGAGGCCACCAAGGTGACGGTAAAGGAAGTGCAGCTCGGAAAGCCGCAGTACGCGAGCTGGACCCATGCCCAGCACCTGGCCGGCAGCCGCTACCAGGAGCTGCTGTTCATCGCGTGTAGCGAAAAGATGGTGATCGAAGACTCACTCGAGGAAATCGAATGGGAGATCGAGCAGTTCAACTTCAGCCCTGAACTGCTGGTTGACGACCCTGAAAAGCTGCTCGCGTTGGAAAAGCGCCGCCGCAAGTTCTACGAAGTGTTGCCTACGGCCCACGAATACCATGCACCCCACTTCTCGGGGCAGGACCAGTACGGGGAGCGCTACGCCAAAAATCTGTTCGCACATGCGCGTGTCGTGATCGCTCCGGAGCAGGGGCTGTACCTGATCGACGAGGTTCAGTCCGACTGGGCGCAGCGCGGCCGAGGAACCGACTGGGTCGGCACTCCCAAGGGCGCGTTTGTCACTGAGACCAAGACCTGGGCCGGCCTTGTGCTGCGTAGGCTGCTTCAGCGTGCGGCAAGCACGCCGGGCATCCAGCGCGTCGCGTGGATCCGCTCTGGGCTGCACAACGGCGGCTTGACCGTGAAACCCGGCGAGCGTCACGACGACTTCTACATGGAGATCCTGCGCGGGATAGCCGACAAGGTGATCAAGCCGCACGGAGGACAGGTGCGCGTCCAGTCTCTGCAGATCGGCTCGACCCTGGTGCCGGACCTTTGCCAGTTCGAGATGACGGACGCTTTGCGTGAGGGCTTGTCCCAGTCCCAGACGCTCTATTCCCGCGCGCAACTGGTGCCGCGCTGGCAGGTCGACGTCGAACGCGAGCAGACGAACTGGGTACACCTGGAGGGCACGGCCCGCAAGATGCTGGGTTCGCGCGCCCACGTGCAGCTTCTCGACCGGCTCTACGATGCGTCGGCAGGGCACCAGGTGGCCGGCCGCATGCGAAACCACCAGGTGATGGTGAGCCTGCGCGCGGCCGACAAGGAATTCGCGCTGAACCACGAGTGCTGGCACTACGCGCACGAGTACTTCCTCACATCCGGCGAGCGGCGCATTGTGGAGGAAGAGTTCGCACCCGGAACCATCCTCAACCTGCAGGTGCGCCAGCTGCTGCAGGAACGCGGCGATCTTGCCGCCATGCGGCAGTGCGTCGACGCGAAGGAGGCGGCGGCCCACGGCTTCGCCCTGTTTGTGCGCGGCTCACTGGATGTGAGCGAGCCGACGGCCCGCGGGCTGTTCGCCCAAGTCTGGCAGGCGTTTCGCGACATCGCGGCCTGGCTGCGCTCCCAGAGCAGCGAGCGAATCGAAGCCTCGGATGTCTTCGGGATCTTTGAAGGCGTGCGGCGCGGTGACTTCGCGCCGGCGGAGCCGGAACTGGTTGCTACCGCCGCGCCGCGAGGCTGACGCCCAACCTTGGATAGGAATTCGCCAATGAACACTTTTTTGCCCGTTCGCGTCGCCGCCATCGAGAATCGCTTGCCCGAGCACCTTGTACCAATGCGCGGATACCTGGCTAGCGATGCATTCATCGAGCGCACCAGCTTCGAAGGCCCTAACGGTCCGGCCGACAGCGTCGCTGTGACTCTGCTGCTGCTGGGACGCTTGGCGCTGGATCCGCGCCTTCTCGATGAAACCGAGCGCGCGTTCCGCGCGGGCGTGATTGCTCCGCACTACTTCGGCACCAATCCCGTGCCGCTCTATAGCGTAGTGCAAGGAAGCCTCGACCACCACAGACTGGAGGCTGCGCTGCAGGCCAACCGCGGCAGCCAGATGTTCGACGCCGCACAGCGCGTGCTGCGATGGCGCCAGCCCGACAAAGTTCGTGCGCGCGCCGCATGGGTCGATCAGGTGGTCAGCCGAGCCGGCGTCGATTGGCCGACGAGTGCGGAATGGGATCGGGACGGCCAGGCCGCCAGGGAACGATATGCCCAGTTGGTGAAGGCGTTCAACGAAGAACAGAAACAGGTGTTGGAGCGCCGCCAATGCCGGCTCGCGAAGTTGGCCCGAGCGGCGGCGCCGGGGCTGACCTGGTGGACAGGGCTGCTCTACGACATTGCCGCGGCGCAGCTCGGCCCCGAGGGGTACGAGAGCGAAGAGGATGAGGAAGCCCGCGAGGAGATCGGCGTTCCGCGCGAGGGCTAACGCAGCGGCCCGTCGGGGCGCCGTTCAAGCGCGCCTCCTGTGGGCGTTCAGATGCTCAGGTCGTAGAACGTTGTGCTCTGGGAAGCCCAACCCAGCTTGGCGGTGCCGATCGCGCCCTCCCGCTGCTTGGCAACGATGATCTCGGCTATGCCCGGTTCCTTCGAGTCGGGGTTGTAGACCTCGTCGCGGTAAATGAACATGATCACGTCGGCGTCCTGCTCGATCTGCCCCGACTCGCGCAGGTCGCTCATCATCGGCCGCTTGTTGGCCCGGCTCTCGAGGTTGCGTGAGAGCTGCGAGAGAGCGACAACCGGCACCCCCAGCTCGCGCGCAAGCAGCTTCAGCGCGCTGGATACCTCGCCGACGTGTTCATTGCGCTCGCTGGAGCGTCCCTTGGCGTCGGGGCCTTGAGCGATCTTCTGGAGGTAGTCAACCCAGATGTCGCACTTGCCGTGTTCGGCGACAAAGCGGCGCGCCCGGGCGCGGACCTCATGGATGGTGAGCCCTGGCGTGTCGTCGATCCAGACTGGCAGATCGCCTATTTGGTGCAGTGCATCGGAGATCCGGTTCATGGCCTCGCCGTCCAGGCGGGCGTTACGGATATCACTGCTGGGCACGCGCGACTCGCTTGAGAGCACCCGAGTGGCCAAGGAGATGTCTCTGCTTTCGCACGAGAAAATTAGCTGCGGACGCCGATAGACCTGCGCGCGTTTCTTCGCAATGCCCAAGAGAAGGCTGGTCTTGCCCATGCTGGGGCGGGCGGCGACCACGATCAGGTCCTCGTCGTACAACCCGTCGATCAGGGTGTCGATCGCGCTGAAGGTTGTGGGCAGGGCAAGCGCCGCGTTGCCGTCCTGGACGTTCTGAATGTGCTCGAGAAGGCTATCAAGAATCGTCACCAGCTTCTTGGGCCCGCGCCGCGCTGACGCTCCCATCGTCTTCAAGTTGATGAGGTCGTCCTCGACTCTGGCAATGATGGACTGAGGTGGCTCCGCAGCGGTCCCGCACAGTTCACGCCCTCGCTTGAGGGTGGAATCCAGGAGCCGTGTGACCGAGTAGTCCTTGACGCGCGTGGCGGCCTCGGTGACGGTCTTGTCGGTGCTGTTCTGGCAGAGCGGGTCGTCCAGCAACGCGATCACGTACTCGGGACCGCCGACGAACAGCTGCTTGCTGCTGGCGTAGTCCAGGAGCTTGACAGCGTCGACTTGCTGGCCAAGTTCCGCGATCGCGCGCGCGCAATCCCACATTACCGCGTGGGCTTCCACGTAAAAGTCCGTGCCGGCCAGCTCCCCCATGAGCGCGGGCAGCAGGTGGACCTTTTCCGGCCGAAGCACGGCGCTCAACACCATCCGCTCGCTCCCGGGGCTGTGCGCTCCTCCCAGCGATGCCGATGTCTGGCCTGAGGCTTGGGTGGAAGGGGAGGCGTCCTGGGTGGCGGTTGTCACGATGATTTCAGAGAGGTATTGTGTTTCGCATCATATGCTTCCGCGAAAAACTGTCAACTTTGACAGAGCTGCGTTTGCGAATGCGTTTCGCCGCTGGTACAAACACGAACTGAAACAGAATGTTTACAAGTGCGTCCAATCAGTGAAATTCGTTTAGTTAAATGTTTTTTGAATTCGCATAACCAGCAGACCACAATCGGCGCACCAATTCTTTCGCTCCGTACATGACCACCCCTTCCACCCGTGAAACAGCCAATGGCGTCGGCCTTGAGCGCATGTCGATGGCAGCAATGCCGCACATGCCGCTGCATTCCTCCTGGCTGCTGGAGTCGCCTGCGTTCCAGGCGGGGGATGCAAAGGTGGTGCGAGCGGCCTTTCTGATGTACGAGCGCGCATGGAAGTCGATGCCCGCCGGTACCTTGCCGGGCAATCCCCGTGTGCTGGGCCCGATGTTGGGGCTGTCCGACCAGGAGCTTGGCGTCAACTTCGAGATCCTGTCGGCTGGCTGGCACCTGGCCGACGGCCGACTCGTGCACGAAGGCATGTACGAGCTCGCGCAACGCATCTGGAAAACGCAAGCCGACGCGCTGGACCACCTCAGTTCCAAGGCTGTCGTGGTGAGTCAGGACCCCGAGGCCTTCGAGCTCCTGCCGCAAGAGGCCGTCGCTGCGTCGCCGCTCAAGGGGCGAAAGCGCCTCCCCGCCAATTTCGGACTGACGCCCGAGATTGCAAAGTGGTTGCGCGAGACGCTGTTCGTGGACAACGAGGATGATCAGAAATTCCTGATGGGCAAGTTCATCAGCTACGCGCGCTCCTACAACGAGAAGTACGCCGATCCGGTTTCCGGTTTTCAACTCTTCGCAAGCCGCGAAAACCTGCGCAGCCTGCCGTCGCGTCAACGCCAGGTGGCCAACGGCAATGGGGCGGGCGGCGTTTTCGAGCGCATGACGCGCTACGGCAACGGTGGCGAGAGCGCCACCAATCGAAACCTCGGGACGATGGACGCCGTCATGGCCGAGCGCCGCGCGGAAGCGGCTCCCGGCCAGAGGAGCGCGGCATGAACGCGGGCAACACCGAGGCGTCCGTGGAGGCGGCAATGAAGGCGCTGGCGCAGTTCGCTGGTGCGCGGCGCTACGAAATGACCGAGATGGAAGTGCGCATGTGGGTCGAATTCATCGAACGCGTCGACGCCACCAAGTTCATCCGCTTCCTCGGGTCTTGGGCGTTCACGAGTACGCGAGCGAACTTCATGCCCCAGGTGGCCGATGCCGCGAGAGCGCTCGGCCTCGTGGCCACCCCGGAGCAATCGTTTGAGCACGTGATGCGCCAGGTCAAAGAAGTGGGCCCGTACGAGACGCCGGCGCTGGACGCTACGTTGCGCCAGGCCGTGAGCCTCATGGGCGGCTGGGCCAAGTTCTGCGAAGAAGCCCCCGACTCCAGCAATGAGTTCGCGTATTCGCAATTTCGCAAGCGCTTCCTCGAAATCTTCAGTCAGGCGCACGCCCAGGTTGAAGTGCAGGGCATAGAGCCCCCCGTGATCCGAGGTCTGGCCGACGCGTCGCGCGAACGGCTTGCCCTTGCACACAACCAGTCGGCGCAGGCCAGTCTGCCGGCGCCCGCGGCTGGTGCCTTTCCTTCCCCGCGCGCCTAGCGCGGCGTCCCCACCAACTACACGACCTCATGGCTTCAAGCACCCCCGAGCAACTGATTCTCGAAGCGCGCGCCGCGATGTTTCCGCGCATGACGCGCTTTCTGGTGGTCCAGGGAATCGTCACGCTGGTCGCCTTGGCGGTCGCGGTCGGCGCCCTGGCGATCGCCTTTTCGCGCAAGCCGGTGGTTGTCGGCATCACCGACTCCGGCCGCGTGGTTCCGCTGATCGCGTTGGACCAACCCTATGTGAACGACAGCCGTGTGGTGTCCTTTGCCACGGAGTGCATTACCAGGGCCTTCAGCCACGACTTCGTCAACTACCGCGGAACGATGTCCGATTCGAGCGCGTGCTTCACTCCCGACGGAAACCGCGAGTACGTGGCCGCCATCTCGCCTCACATTGAGGAGCTGGTGAAGAACCGCTTCGTGATGAGCCTGAACATGCGACCGCCTGCAGTCTTGAAGGCGGAGGCCGTGTCTGGCGTGCACACATGGAGCTTGGAGACCGAGATGACCCTGTACCGCGAGGGGACTGCGACCCGCATGGCGCCCACGAAGTACCGAGTGAACATGCTCGTGGAGCGCGTTGGCCTCGATCAGGACCCGCGCGGGCTGGCCGTGAGCCGATTCTTCGTGAAACCCGCTTTGACCTGAACCCCCAGCTGAACACCATGAGCGACCGAACCACCGCATGCGCCACAAGCGCGCCTGAGACAACCCATTGGATGGAGGATGAATTGAACAACACCAGAAACACGCAGGGCAACCCGCAGGAGACCGGCGCGGCCCAGTCAGGGGTCAAAGCCGTCGCAGGTACCTGGGCCGATGAGATCCAGCGAATCAAGGTGATCGCGCCCGAGTGGCACGAGGATTTCGAGGAAAGTGATCCATTCATCGCCCCACGGCCCGTCGTGCAGCGCCTGATGGACACGGCACCTGACGCCTGGGCGCGCGGTCTCATCATGGGTATCGACATGTTCCGCGTGCAGATCGCGGCATGCACCGGCCGCGTCTACGAATGACTCGCGACGCGACCCGCGCCCTCCTGCGGTTTGGTGTGCTCTGCCTGTTGGGCGCGTGTTCCTTCGCCTATGCGCAAAGCGGCATCAGTCGCGCGGGGGCAGCAGCTCCTGCCGCGGCGACGTCGCAGCCGGGCGCGCAGCGTGCCCTGCCGGCCCCCGCCTTGGACTCCATGCCCCGCCCGACGCCCCTGCCGGGCCAGCCTCTGCCAGGCCACGGCGGCAGCGCTCCGGCACCCGTTGCCGCACCGCAGATCAGCATCACTGAAGACGCGTTGATCCGCACCGCACCGTTGACGTCGGCGGAGGTTCTCGAACTTCGCCGGGAGCTGTTGAACCGACAGCAGGCCGTGCAGCAGCCGATCGAGCCTGTGGCAAAGCCCGTTCGGCGTGCCGTGTCGCTTGACCTGTCGCCCACGGGTGCCCCGGAGGTGATTCGGCTGTCCCAGGGGCAAGGGGCGATCATCGCGTTCTACGACGCGGCAGGCCGTCCCTGGCCCATCACCGTGGGCGACGGCTATTCGCCGCGCTCGCTCGACGTTGCGACCTTCGGCGCGAACAGTTTGTCCGTGGGGCTGAAAGCGCGCCTTGTCGGACGCACCAACCTCGCAGTGTTGTTGGAGGGCCTGGACACCCCGGTGGTGCTTTCCGTGTTGCCCGCCCGCGAGGAAACGGACGTTGCGCTCGAGGTGCAGGTCCCGCGTTATGTGCCCAGCCTGCCCGCACCGGTGAGCGCGGCTCAACAGATGGCGAGCCTCAATTCGAGCGAGCTGATGAATTTCCTGCTGGGGACCCCGCCCAAGGAAGCGCGGGCGCTTACCGCTGATTCCGCTGTCGTGAAGGCGTGGCAGACGGGGCCAAACAGGATGATCGTCCGCACCAGTGCGTTGCTTGCCGCGCCTGCATGGACGCGGCGCCAAAGCAGCGGCGCCGGCGTGACGGTCTACGAACTCCCGCTGTCACCGGTCGTCACGGTCGCGGTGGATGGCTCTCTTTCTCTGGTTCGGATCAGCGGCTTGTCCGCGACGGCCGTGCCAGCTCCTGTTGCAAAGGTGGCCCCATGATGCGGACAGCGGCCGAAGAAGAAGCAGTGATCGGGACAGGCAGCGCCGGCGGCACCGTGGGGCGTGTTGAACCCGCCGCCAAGCGCAACCTGGTGATCATGGGCGGCGGAATTGTTGTGGCGTTGCTGATCGTGTTCACGGTGGCGTACTTCGGACTGCGCAGCAGCAACGAGCCTGTGACCCGCGCCGCCAGCGCCATCGCGCTGGGCAACCCCGCGGCGCATCGCCGAGATGCGGGAGAAGCACTGTCGCCTCGCATGCAGCAAGAACTGGCGAAGCGACAGACGCAGGATGCCGACCTTGCCGCGTCCGAGGGCCGCAGCTACATACCTCCTGACAACGCCCCTATCGAGAAGGTAAGCGCTGGTCCCGCCACGACGAACACGCAAGTGCCGCTCAACGCGGGCAACTCAGCGGCTGGGTTTGCAGCCGCCGCGCTCGTGGACAGGTCTGCCTACGAGCAGGAGCGACGCAAGGGACTGGAGAAGTTTCTCTCGTCCTTCGAGGAAGCGCAGGGACCGGACGAGGTGCGCCGCCGCTTCGGCGCCGCAGGCGACGGCGGGCGTGGTCAGCCGGGTGCCGCGCCAGCGGTGGCCGCGACCACGCCACCAGTCGCGGCGCGCAAGCTCGTGGAAGCATTTTCAGTGATGGCAGCACGCCTCGTGCTACCACTCAACATTCCCGAGAACGGTGGAGCCACCGTCCTCGCGGAGGTGGTCTCGGGCCCGCAGAGCGGCGCCTTTATCTCCGGCACGGCTCGTGTTGTGAACGAGGGCATCGAAATCCGATTGACCCAAGCACGCTTCGGTAAGGATCCCTATGCGGTCCAGGCCATCGGGCTGGACGGCGCTACCTCGGACCAGATCCTGCAAGGGGCGGTCGACCGCAAGATCTTCCAGCGTTATGTGATCCCGATCGCGGCCGCCGCTGCTCAGGGGTACTTCACCGCCAAAGGGGCGGTCGGGAGCACGGTGGTGGGGCTCAGCGTCGGCTCCGGCTCAACGTCCGGCACTGTGGCCGGTGTGGCCGTCCCACCAGCTACCAGCGCTCAGGCAGCTGCCGCTGGGATTGCTGCTGGCATGCAGGTGCTCTCCGCCGATGCCAGCAAGCTGGCCACGACACCGATCGTTGTGTCCATTCCGGCGCAGACCCCCATCGGTGTGCTGTTCTTGAATGAAGTTGTCGAAAAGGGGAGCGCTCAATGACCACAGGTTGGGAAAGCCTGGAAGAACCGGTCGTCGAAGCAGATCGCTCTCCGCAAGAGCGCGGCGATCCTGTATCCGATTTCAATTTCGCTGGCTCGCGAGCCAGCGATGCCGTGTTCGTCGATTCGGTCCCGCCGGAGGCGCGAAGCGAGGCCGCCGCTGGTGACCACGATCTCGACCATGACGAGCATGGTGGCCTGGGCGATCAGGAGCACGACCGGCCGGCCAAGAAAAAGGGGCTGGGGATCTGGATCGCCATGGGCGCGATGGCTGCCGTCACTTTCGGCGGGCTGTATGCCGCATTGAGTCCGGTGCTTGCCATCTTCAACCCGCCCACGGCCCAGGTGAAGCCGAACCGCGGCGCGATCATGGCCATCGAGGCCATGAAAACGGATGGCGCTCGGACGGCTGCGAGCGCGGCCGCCAAGGCAGCTTCGTCCGCGGCGCTCGCTCCAGAAGCCGCGGCGGCTCCTGCACCGGCGGTTGCCAGCGTCGAGCCCTCCGCAGCGCCGGCAATTTCGCCGGTGGCGTCGGCCACGGTTCCGGCCGTTATCGCCGCGGCCAATGCTTCGGCGCCGGCAGAACCGGCGCAGGTTGCGGCCGTCAAGGCTGCGAGCAGCGACCCCAGCACAGCGAGCGCGGTCGCGGCTGTGCTCGCCAACGCGCAGCGCGCGGTGCCTGTGCCGGCGGCACCACCAGCACCCGTCGCTGCTGCGGCTCCGGTGCCGGTGGCGACGGCTGCTGCTAAGCCTTCACCGAAAGTCGAAGAGGGGACGGGCCCCAAGGTGGCTGCGGTTGCGGCAGAGCCAGTACCGGGCGCGGCACCGCCGAAGAAGGCAGATCGCGCCAAGCGCACGAACCGGTCGGCCGCTGTCCGCTCACGCGCCTCACGCGCCGCGAAATCGCAGGCGCCAACCGGTGGATCCAGGGCCAAGGTGACGAATCAAGCTGTAGAAGCCGAGCGCGCCCCCGAGCACACCGCTGGGGTGCTGGTGGGCTACACGCTGCTCGCGATCAACCCGCGAACCGGCGATTACCAGCAGGCCTGGGTGCGTGATGCGCTCGGCAAGCTTCAGATCGTAGGGAAAGGCGACCGGCTCGGAACGCTGCAGGTGCTCCGCGTGGATGGCGCGCGAGGCGAGGTCCTCACGCCCGCCGGCATCATTCGCTAAGGAACGGCATGGACGGCAACAGCGTAGTCAGCGGACTCGGCGCACTCGCCAGGAACCTTGTGCCTTTCATCGTGGGGGCGCTCGCGGTTCTGATGGGGCTGGCGTTGATGTTCAGTGCTGCCCGCGCGATGTATCGGCTGAACGGGCGTGGCGCGGATCCGGGCATCGGGACGCTTTCCTGGGGGCGGGTCGCCGGCCAGGCTTTCATCGGGGCGATGCTGCTGCAGTACGCCCGCACCATGCAGGACGTTTCCATGTTGGCCTTCGGTTCGCCCATCCAGGACGCCAGCGCCGTGATGGCGTACTTCCCCGCCGCGCAGGGCATGGGCAGATGGACCGAGGTCATGAACGTCGCCCTTCTGTGGGTGGTGACACTGGGATGGATATTCGGCTTGCGCGGGCTCTTGCAGTGGAACAAGGCGATCTCGGGCGGCGGCAGCGCCGGCCAGAACGGGGACCTGATGTGGGGCGGCTTTTGGCACCTGATCGGCGGCGCTGCGATGGTCAATCTGGCCGGAGCGCTGCGAGCACTATTCGGTTAAGGGCTCGAAACGAGCCCAAATTTTTCAACGTGACGAAGGAGCGAAAGCAATGAAATCAAAGATCAATCAACTGGCGACCGGACTGTGCGCGGGAGCGCTCGGCGTTTCCTCGTGGACCCGGCGCATCGTGCCTGCCGCGAGCGACATGTCCGCAGCGGCCAAGACCGGTGTCGTCGGCACCATGCTCCTGGCGCAAAGCCTGGCGGTCGCGCAGAGCAACGGTCTGTTGACCGGTATCACCAACGCGACGACTGGCGTGAAGGCCCTCATCGGCTTGATCGCCGTGGTGGGCGTGCTGGCGGGGCTGGGCTTCATGTTCGCTGCAGCTTCGGCGATGTACAAGAAGCACAACAACAGCCGCGATGACATCACGTGGGGCGACATCACGATGAAGGCGGTGGCCGGCGCAGTCTGCATGGCGCTCGTGTACTTCGGCACGCAGTTCGTGGTTGCGCTCGGCGGCTCGGCCAGCGACATCGGCAAGACGCTCGGTTCCTGATGCGCCGCCCGCCAATGCAAAACGCAGGGAGCGGGCATGCGTCCAGGCGAGCATAAGCCGCTGCTGGTCGGCGTCATCACCGACGCGGGCACGATGCGCAACAACTCCGGGTCGGCCGCCGTGGCCGATGCGGAGTTCCAGGCCAAGCGCAAGGCGCACCTGGAACGAACTCGCTACCGCTGCGCGTTCTGCAGCCTGGGCATGCGGTCTAACGAAGTCCACCACCGCGATGGCGACCACGCCAATAACGACGAGTCGAATTTCGCGACGGCGTGCTACCTGTGTCACGGCTATCACCACCTGGGGCAGCGCGCCCTGGGCATGGGCATGGCCGGTGCCGGGCAGGGCGAACCCATAGGCGTGGCCCTGATACCCGAGATCAGCGCTGTCGACCTGAACCTTTTCATCATGGCCGCTGGCGCCGCCCTGCACGACAGAGATGAGGTGAAAACCGCCTGGGCTGTGCTGCGCGAGGTCTTCGTGGGCGCGCGGCGCACCGAAAGCCTGGGCGATGCATTCGCTATTGAGCCGGCCGGCGCGCCGGCGAGCATGGCCGCCGCTCTTGCGGAGCTCGCGAAGCAGGCGCCCGACGAGTACGAGGGCAGGGCTCAGGCAGTCGCAGGCGTTCGCATCATCCCGCACGTGAACACGGTCAAGGCGCTCGGTGAGCGCTTCGCGGCCGAGTTTGCGTCGCTGGCCGTGAAGGATTGGAAACAGGTTGCCCATGGGCTTGAAAATAGAACCGCCTCCGGCATTTGAGCGGCCGCGCAAGCCGGAGGTGGTGGAGCCCACCGTCATGCGTGAGCCGATGCCGACGTTTGGCGTCGCGCTTCTGGACGAGTCGCGCGAGTCTGGCTGGGCGTGCCTGGGCGACACACGATCGCCCCAGGAGCCGTTTCGTTTCGCGAGCCCGAGCGACCTTCGCAACGATTGCTTCTGGATCGTCTCGGCCGAGCGTCTGGAGGAGTTCGCGCAATACAGCGCAACGCACAACCTGCGCCCGGGCGACTACTTTTCAACGAAGCTGAAGTACCTGGCCGCCGACTACGGCATGCGGGTTGACGCGCGCGGCCGTATGGATCGCATCGCTACGCAGGCCTCGCGCGAGCTGAGTCTCACGGTGCATCGGGCCATGGTGATCGCGGCGCAGTGCTACCCGTGGCGAACACCCTCGCAGATCCTGCGCAGCAACCGGCTGTGGGAAGACGTGCGCAAGGTTCTGATCGCGCCCCCAAATTTGAGCCAGTATTCGGCGGCGCTGAAGTCCGCCTACCAGTCCTATTCGAAGGTGACCTCGCGCATTCATCCGGAACACGACGTGATGCTGATGGTGCGCTTCAATCGACTCGAGCACGCCAAGCGGGTCATGGCCACGCTGGTGCCGGACCCGATGTTCGTACATCGAAGCCGCGCGAGCGATGTGACCTTCAGCTATCCGATGGAGAAGGCACTCGATCCCCAGCGCCCCTGCCTGGTGAAGGCGACAGTCGAATTCCAGGAGATCGATCCGGAGCTGGCGAAGTTGATCGCCTTCGGCGAGACCGCCGGGCCGCGCTCGGGGCTGCGGGCCTGGATTTCACAGCCCGAGCTGCGATGGCTGTCTCAGTTCGCCCGCGTGCACATCACCGAAGTGCTGGTGTCCGAAGCCGCGCACCCACTGCCTCAGAAGGCACAGCTGCCCGAGCTTCTCACGTCAGACCCGTTGTTTGCACTGTCGGTGCCGGCCGGCCTCGTCGCCGAGGTGCACTGGCACACGATCGCGGAGCAGCCATGGAGCCCCAAGGCCGAAGACAAGCGCGAGACCACCCTGTGGGCCACGTGGCTGCGCGCGACCGACCGCGCCCTTTGCTTTCAACTCGCGCTCAAGGCCTTCCAGGCCGGGTTCGGTGTCCAGGGCTACGGCAACGGCGGGGTGCAGATCAGCCTGCCGCGGCATCGTTTGCAGGAATGCTTCGAATGGGCGATGCAAAACGAAGTTGCGCATCCGGCGTTCGAACCGATTTTTTATGAGCACGGATTACTGACTGAGGAGGGCGTGTGAGTTCTTACGTCCTGCCAATTGGCGATGCCGCGAGGCCCGTTTGCAAATATGCGGGTCCGGAAAATAGAATTTGGCCATGGACGCAATTCTCCATCTCGACGCCGCGCGTATGCGCCTCCTGTGCAGCATTTCGCTGTACCGCGGGAGCTCGTCCGAGCTGGACCTCCTGCCCATGCAGCAGGCAGCCATGCGGCCTTTCACGGCCGCCCGGGCGCTCTCGAACCTCGCCAACGAGTACCCCGACGTGCTCGAGCGGTCCCGCGCGGCCGGAATGCGCGAGGCGCTCCAGGGCGAAATCCTCGCCCGCCGAGGCGGCGAAGTCGAGTTGCCACCTGCCTTTCGGGACGAGGTTGGCACACCGGCGGCAGCCGGCGAAGTCGAACGCGTCGCCTGAACGCCACCCGGCCCTAAGCAACGTCGCCAGTAGCCGGCGGCGCCCCGCCTCGCGCGGGGTGAGTCTCAGCCACACTTGCCTGTCCACCAGCATTTCTTCGAGAGTTTCATTGCATGTCTGATACCGCAATCTTGCTGGGGATCCTCATTGCCGTCCCCGTCGCCGGCATCTGGTTCGTCTTGGGGGGGCCGTCTACCGAGGCGTTCGAGCGCCTGATTTACCTGTTCGATTCGCTGACGGGCAAGGATGCCGCGCAGTCCTGCACCCTCACCTCGCCGGTGGACGCTTACACCTTCGCCACAGATTCGGGGAGCCTGGTCACCTATTTTCTGATCCGGGGATCACGCAAGTTTATGGGCCCCCAGGAAGCGCTCGACCAGGCCGCCGCGCTGAACGACGTCGTGTCGACGCTCTTCGGCGCGGGCAGCGGGCTGCACACGCTCTCATTCGGGTTTCGCAGTGACCCCGCCAACGGCAAGGCGGTGATCAAGCGCATCCTCGAGCCTTCGCTGAATACGGCGCTGCGCTTCGGCTGCGACAAGGCGGTTCTCGGCTGGATGCTCGGCGACAAGCTGCAAACGCTGAGCACCGGTGCCGTTGACGAGCTCGCCGTGGTCGCGGTTCACTCGCATATGAGCGGACTGTCCCGTCCCGAGCGGGAGAAGGTCGCCGCGCAGCGCGACGAGGCGGGCAAGAAATTGTCGCAAAGCAGAGCCCCAAATGTGGATTCGCGGATCGTGCAGACGCCTTATGGCACGTCCCCGCTGCTGATGTCGCGCCATGAGGCCGCGTGCAAGACCTTCAAGGAAAACATGGAGGACCGCATCGGCTTGATGCTGGACACCCTCACAGTGGAGCAGGCGTCGACGCAGCTGCGCCGTTTCATCGACGCCTCGCACTACGCTCCGGAGTGGCACGCGAAGTTCATTGGCGCGAAGCCAGGTGGGGCGGAACTGCAGCGTGCGACGCGCAGCGCAGACGGCCTGTTGCCTCCGCCAGTGGGTCGACAATTGATCGTCGGCCCGATCAAGGCGCATTTCGGAGACGTGGAGCTCGCTCGGCACAACCGCCTCTGGTACGCCCCGCTCGTGCTGGAGGTCGCCCCGCAGGAAGACCCCGTGCCCTATTTCAACCAGCTGGCCACCGCACTGTCGGGGCAGGCGCCGTGGCAGATGTCTATGGAGCTGCTGCCCAACGGCCTGGGCTATAACAAGATGGAGACCATGTTCCTGGCGATCATGGGCGCCGCCGGCGAGCACAACCAACAGGTCGCGCGCGCCTACAAGGAACTGCGCGAACGAAATTCCGCCGGCGACAAGCCTGTAGCGATCCGGGCCTTGTTCTTCACGTGGGGCAACACGGAGGCGGTCGCGGCCGATCGCCTGAACCTGATGCGCAGCGTGATTGAGTCGTGGGGCCAGGCGGGCCTGTCCAACGAAATCGGCAACCCGGATCAGGCGTTGATTGCTGCAGCTCCGGGCCTGGCCAAGGTGATGCCGGCGCCGTACATCCCGGCGCCGCTGTCCGAGGCCGTGCGCATGCTGCCGCTGGCGCGTCCGGCGTCGGTCTATGACGACGGCCAGTTGATCTGTTTCACGCGCGAGGGCAACCCGTACCCCATTCGGTTGGGCCATCCCGAACTGCAGCAATTCTGGGGCACGCTGACGTTCGCTCCTTCCGGCTCCGGCAAATCCTTCCTCATGAACATGTTCAACGGGGGAGCGCTGTTCTCCCCAGGTCTGACGGATCTGCCGCTGTTGACGTTGATCGACAAAGGGCCGTCGGCCAAGGGTGTCGTAATGTACGCCAAGGCGGTCCTGCCCCCGGAGAAGGCGGCGCAGATCGAGTACTGGCGACCGCTGCCCGACGACATCAGCTACGCCTGCAATCCGCTGGATACCTACCTGATGTGCGACCAGCCGACAGCGGAAGACCTCGACTATGTCGTTTCGGTCCTGGCGAGTATTTGCCCCAATCTCGGGCCTGAGGGCAGCCGCTTCCTGAGCATGGTCGTTCAGCAGGCCTACGAAGATTTCGGTCGCGCTTCGGTGCGCGGAAAGAAGTGGCAGTGGAGCCTGAACGAGGGCTTGAGCGCCAAGCTCGCTTCCGTGGGGATCCATTTCGACGAAGAGCAGCCGCCGTTCGTATGGGAGGTCGCCAAGGCGTTCTTTTCGGCCGGTATGTTCCGCGAAGCGCAGGAGGCGCAATACCATGCGGTGCCCACCATTCCCGACCTGGCGCGGGTGGTCGGCAACGAACGCATCCAAGCCATCTATGGCGACATGCCCACGCCGACCAATGAGCCGGTCACCAAGGTGTTCACGCGCAACATCCAGACCGCCGCCAAGGAATACGGACTGCTGTGTGCCTACACGCGTCACAGCGCGGACGTGCGCTTCAAGGTGATCGACATTGAGGGGCTGGCGGGCGCGGCCCAGTCGGAGGAGGGGATGCGGCGCTTCGGCGTGATGATGCTGTTCGCCAGGCGCCTTGGCGCACGTGAATACTTCCTGCGCATGGAAGACCTGAAGGGGGTATGCCCGCCGGAGGCCGTGGCGTATCACGCCCGCCGACTGGAAGGCATCCAGGAGCAGCTGAAGTTCCTCATGTACGACGAGGTGCATAACATGCGGGGCGTGCCGGCCGCGCAGGCTCGCATTGAAAAGGACGCGCGCGAGGGGCGTAAGTACTTCGTGGTGGGCATGCTGTCCAGCCAGGAGCTGCAGGACTTTCCCAAGGAGCTCGTCAACCAGTGCACAAACTTCTTCATCATGGGTTGCGCCAACGCCGAGGAGTCCAAGAAGATCGCAGAGCGTTTCGACCTCACGGAGTCCGAACGCCTGGTGATCCTGCGGGAGCTGGTGAGGCCTGGCCGCTTCTTCTGCATCTTCAAGACCAAGCGCGGCATGCTGTCCCAGCTGCTCTACACACGGCCGGGCCCGATTGAGAAATGGGCTTTCAGTACGTCGCCATCGGACACCCCGCTGCGCGACGCGCTTTATGCAGCGATGGGCCCACGGAACACCCTGATGTTCCTTGCCAAGCACTTCCCGTCGGGCAGTGCCGCGGCAGAGATCGACCGCGTCCGAATCCGCATGGGCGGCGACGACATGGATAGCTCCACCCTCACGCGGCGCGTTATCAAGGGATTGCGGCCGCAGCTGCAGGAGTTCTGCGACCAGCAGCAATTTGCGGCGCCGCCGGAGTTGCTCGAGAACGATTGATGCTCCAGGCCCGGCACCGCGCCGGGCCGAACCGGTCTAGGCGGGTGGCTGAGCGGACGGAGTTGCCACAGCTTTGTTTCGGATTCGCAGAAAAGCATCCTTGGCATCGTCGAGCTTCACGAGGTGCCCCCACAGCTCAAATGCGGGCTTCGCCTGGCTTGCGAACTGCGGCGTTTCCACCTGGTAGTCGCTGAAGGTCTTCAGCAGGTGGTCGCAGGTTTCAATGATGCGCGCGCTGTCACCGCTCTCGATGTCCAGGCCGAGGCGTTCGAAGTGGTGCACTGCGTCCGCGAGGAACATGAGATCAACCGGGGAGCGAGCAGGGTCGGCGTGCCGCGCGCCGAAGAATCCGCTCTCGTAGCCCTGCGGGTTGTACGCGCTGTACATGCGGATTGCTGTCGCGGTCAGCCCGGCGAATTTCATGAGCTGGAGCAGCTCATGGGTGTAGTCAACGGCTTGGGGCATTGGGTAGGAGCAAGGTCGAGATTTCGCTGTGGACGTAGTCGAACCGGTTCGGGATCGCAAGATTCGAGAAATTGAATGAGATACAGACGTCGAGCGACGTCACCTGATGCCACCAGCCCAGTGGCAGGAACACCGTCTCGCCCGGTTCGACGACGACCTCGATCACCTTCGCGTTGGCGAACCGAGGAAAGCGGTGGGTGTCGGGCGCATCCAGGTCGATGAGGCTGTAAAACAGGTTGAAGTTGTAGAGGTTGGGCGTTTCCAGGGGTGAGAGAAAGCGCCAGCGCTTGCGACCGTATACGTGGGTGTGGAACAGCATGAGCGTGTCGTGGTGCAGCCACGTGTTCGTTCCCGCGGGCCCGAACCACAGCGAGCTGGAGCCCGCCAGCGCATTGGGATCGCACAGCGACGGCAGCGTGCCGATGTCCTCGAGCAGCGGCGCGAACGCGGGGTTCATGAGCAACTCGTTGTTCGCGGTGAGGTAGTAGTCGTTGGTGGGCCCGCCGGCGACGACTCGATCGACGAAGTCGGACATCATCACGCGTTGCTTGTGGGCGTTCTTGTTCGGCTCGAAATTGCGGTCCGAGTTGCGGTTGCCCTGGATCTCCACTTCGTGGTCGCCGAAGCGCGTCTTGAGGTATTGGGGCGTCCACTTGGCAAGGGCCGGCCAATCCTTGGCGGCTGCCGTAAGGATGACCGGGCGGCAGCCGCGCACATAGCGCTCGACGAACTCGTCGTGGGGCACGCTGTCACGCCGCTCGATCTCGTCGTAGGAGGGCGAAGAGGCCCAAAGCGACTGCAGGTTGCCCACGACGGATTCCAGCTTGCGGTGTATTTGCTGATTGGCCAGTGCGGCGAGGAATACCGGATCGCGATCGAGCGCCTCGAGCGCGGCAGCGCCCAACTCGCGATCTACACCGGTGCGCACCATCACGTCCAGCAGCAGGGAAGGGGCGCAGTTGCGAAGCCGGTTCTCTGCGAGCCACTGGATCATTCCGTCATCGAGATCCTTGCCCGAGACTGGGGCCGCCGCCTCGACGGCCTTGGGGGGGCGCGGTGCAATCAGCGGCGGCCGAGGTGCGATCAGAGGTTCCGGAGCGGGTGGTGGCACCACCAAGGCGCCAGGCACTTGAAAAGGCATGGGCGCCATCAACGTCTGAGTGTTCATGGGTTCTCCGATGGGAATAGGGGGGATGCGGCCTGCGGACTGCGGACCAGCATGTGTGCCAGGAGCGGCTCCCAGTGTCCGTCCGGCCCGTCGCGGCGATCCAGTGCAGCGGCGCCGCGGTGAAGGCACTCCACCACCGCGCGCTTGGTCATTGCGACGCCGACCAGGTCGCAGGCCGCGGCGATCTCACGCGCGTTCGCGCTCTCACTGGAAGTCATTTGCCCGAACGCGGGGATGGCAAGCGTCAGCCGCAACGTTTGGGCGGCCCGGACGCGCTCGACCTGCAGGGCCACCAGGAATGCGCCGGTCACCACCAGCCACAGCACGGTCACGGCGACGGCCAGGCGGGGGACTTGGGCGCGGTCAGTGTCTACCGGGCGCACGCGCAAAAGAGCGAGAGCCATCACGCGAACGCCCCCGGTGGTTGACAAATTCAGTCGGGCATTACGCCTGAAGTCGCTCGTTTGCATTCGGGTTTTGTGGTTGCTACATTGCTTGTCAATCGTAATTCATTTCGCTAGACATAGTCCATGCAAAGCACGAAATTCGACGTCAAGCAGCTGAGAGAGGCCGTCCGCCAGAAGGTGGACGCCTTGCCGCAGCGTGAGCTGATCGCCGAGCACGATGCGCGCTTCTGGACGGAGGAAGTTGTTGACCGGTACCAGGATCTCGCGCTGTGGCATGCCACGCGCGCCGGCGGCTTCGGCGGCTCCCAGATTGGGGCTCTGGTGCGCAACGACCTGGGCGTGCGCGCCGATTTCGGCAGCGCCCACGACATCGTCGAAGGGGCGCTTCTGCGCCGGCTGCCCGATGAGCCCAATGGACATATGCGCCGCGGCGTGTGGATGGAGCCGCATCACCGTGAGATGTTCTACGCCCGCTGGGGCGCACGGCGCGACGAGGCGGCTTTCAAGCTCCTGAGCAGCAGTACCGGTGTCGCATCCTGGATGCGCTACTCGCCCGACGAGCTTTGCTGGATGCCGGGCGCCGTGCTGGGCCGCCCGCAAGCTGCGGTGCGGATCCTGGCCGACTTCAAGGCCCCTTCCGCCGCCCACGCCGTGAACTTCGAGTACCAGTGCCAGCTGGCCATGGGCAACATCATCTGCCGGGAAAAGGGGCTTCAGGTCGACGGGCTGATGCTCTCCCAGTTCGACTGGGCCAACTGGGACATGCGCGACGAATGGATCGATTCGAGCGAGGAGCTCGAGAAGCGCATCACGGCCGCCGGCAATCGGTATTGGAACGAGTTCGTCATGCGCGGCGTGGTCCCGCCCTACGTGCTCAAGCCGCGGCTGGACCCCTCCGGTGAGATCGTCCAGCAGGTGTTGGCACCGCTCACACAGCTGTCCCGCTTGAAGGCCCTGGCGACGTACGTGGGCAAGAAGATCGAAGAACTGGAAGCGCAGGTCAAGCCCAAGCTGGCGGAGCTGCGCTTCGGCTCGGCAAAGCTGGCGGTCGGCGGCATCTCCTACTCGGCCTCCCAGGAGATCGACATGGAGCAGGTGCGCGAAAAGCTGCCCCTCGAAGTTCTCACCGGCCTGCCGTTGCAGAAGTCGTCCACGAAGCGCTGGGACGAGGACAAGCTGGTGGCCCGAATCAGGGCGATCGCGCCGGGCACCGACCTCAAGGACTGCCTCAAGCCCAACAATCTCGAGGCTGAGGCGGTGCGCACGGCGCTGCTGGAACACGGAGCAGACCCGGACGCGATCGTCACGGAGAAGCTCATTTCGCGCGTCGATAAAGGCGTCGCGGAACAGACGGTGATGTGGGCCCAGACCCACGTCGACAACTTGGTTGGTGGCGCCGCGCAAACGGTCGCCGCATTGGTCAATGTCCACGACGCAGATGCCGACGGGGACAACGAGGACGATCGTGAGGGACACCGCTCGCTGCGCCATGTCCCAGGTTCACGGTCTTGAAGGCAAGGCGCAGCGAATTTCTCTTCGTTTATTCACACCCTACACACCTTAGGAGGTACATCATGGGTATCAAGACCGGCAACGGCGGCGGCAACGTCCAGTTCTTCACCATCAACCAGAAGCTCGGCTGCTTCACCAGCGGCAGCGGGCCGAACAAGCAGACCTACGAAGCGGGCCGGACCGCGATCGAAGGCATCCCGTACCGCTTGGCGATCCAGGAGGACTCCTTCGAAGAGCAGAAAAGCCTGCGGGCGAACCTGTACATGAAGGATCCCGACGGTGGCCCGAATATGTGCGTGGCCTTCACCATCTACACCGAAGCGAACGAAGCGAGCTCCCAGGGCGTGCAGCTGCTCGCACGCCTGTTCGCGGCCGATACCACCCGGCCCGTGTCCATCAAGCCCTGGTTCGCCGAGGCGGGCCTGAAGCTGGGCAACATCACGTTCGATCGCGAAGGCGGCCACATCTCGTTCAAGCAGCAGGACCAGACCGGCGCTTGGGTGACCGTGCAGCCCGATTTCGCCGGCCGCGGCGCCGAGCTGCCGCCGATGGAAGAGCGCAAGATCGAAGGCACCAACAAGACCGTGAAGGTCAAGCCGGGCTGGACCGAAATCATGGAAGACCTGGTCGGCAAGCTCACGGCCCGCCTCGAAGCCGAAAACCCGCGCAATGGTCAGGCGCAGCAGCAGCAGCCCGGCGGCGCCGGCACCGGGATGACCGAGGCCGACATCGACCCGACCGAAATCGCCGGCATGCGCGCACGCGCCTGATCGCCGGGCGCTGGGGCGGACGCGACTCCTTTCGGGGCGCGCCCGCCTTTTTTTTCACTGGGGGTCCTCCGGGCCTTCAGCGAAGCCCGACCAGCCCGCGCTTCGCTGAGTGCCTGCTCCGGCACGCGCTTTCCCCGTAACCAACAACCGAACGAAGTTCTATGTCCTCGAGCGACACCATCAAGTGGATTGACCTGCGCGACCAGATGCACCCGGCCCGTCTCAAGGTCGGCCTAGTGGCTGACGAGGACGGGCGCCAGCGCACCATCTTCTTCCTCATGGGCATCAAGGCTGACTCGCCTCGGTGGACCCAGGCGATCGAACGTCTGGGGTTTCGGCCCAGTGCGACCCGCAAATACTTGATGCGGGTTCGCGCGGACGATGAGCCGCGGACGATCACGCCGGCGATGTTCCATCCGGTCTGGGCGAATGCCCAGGCCGCAATGATGGATCGCAAGGATGCGGTGCTGGACCTCAACGCGGTGCGCAAGACACGCCTGACGGAAGAGCCACGCACGGCGGACGAGACACGCGCGGCGGTGGAAACCGGGACCGTGCGGCGTCTTGGCCGCAACGCCGAGGGCGACGAGGTGTTCGCCAGCGCGGCCGGCCGGTTCGTCCTCCATGGCAACGGGGCGCGCACTTTCGAGGGCAAGCTCGGGCGGCCAGAGATGTTCCTACGTGCGCCGGATGAGGAAGCCCTCGATCGCTGCGCCGACGGATTCGTGCAGGCCATGCTCCAGGGCGAAGTCCAGCATTCCGAAAACCTCGATGACTTCTTGCTCGCCGTTCTGGACCGTGAAGGCCCGTACACGGTCGAGGAGTATGGCAATGTGCAATCGGTGGTCGACGCCGCGACGGTACGCTTCCTGCACGGCGCCTACGAGACCGCCTCCGAGGCGTTCGGCGATGCCCGCCTCCTGTACGACAACCTTCCCGGCTACCGCGGCCCGCGGCGTGGCGAAGCCGCCATGCCGTTGCCGCTCTCGGTGATAGCCCAGCGTTTGTTGGGCGACACCAAGGGCCTGCGCATCGCCGTGCCCCAGCCCTGGGATGGCGCCAGCTTCGCGTTCTTTCCGCCCGGCACCGAGATCCTGGCCGCCGGCCACGAGGACAGCCTGTCGCGCCACGCGGCACGCGTCCGCGTCCAGGACGTGCGCTGGCTGGACGCCCGCGCGCCGGATCTGCATCAGAACCTGGATGGGCTCTTCTACAACGCCGACCCCGTTTACGGCAACGACGGCTCCCGCGAGGACCTGGTCCGTGCGATGACGGCGCTGCGGGGCTTGAAGGCTGGTGGTCGTGCAGTGCTGGTGCTCGCGGCCGGCGCGGCGAGCGGCGAGATCACGCCGGCTGAGCTGACGTTCTTCTCAGCGATCGCCAGGCGCTACGACGTCGAAAGCGCCATGCAGCTGCCGGAGGCGCTCACGCGCAAGCTCGGCTCCGGCGCCTGTCTGCGCCTGGTGAGCCTTCGCAACCGCCCGCCGGTGGGGCATTCGCTGCGCCTGGAAGAGTTCAAGGTGGTTGCCGGTTGGGACGCGCTGAAGAGCGAGGTCGACGAGGTGCTCGCCACCGCCAAGGTGCGCGAAGCCGAAAGCGAGAGCATCGATGTCGCGCGGGCTGCGCAGGAGAACCACTTCCAGCGCCCCTACGTTGCATTCTCCAAAGTCAGCGAGCCCCGCACAATGGTTCCGGCCAACCTGCAGGAGCCTCTGCAAGCGGCGCTGGCAGCCGTCGAGCAGGTGCACGGCCCCGTGGACTCTTTCGTAGAGCGCAGCCTGGGTTTCGGCCCCCATACCCTCGGCCGGCGATTTTCCGCGGAGCAAGTGGATGCCCTGGCGCTGGCCCTGCACCGCGGTATGCAAGGGCGCGGAATGATCATCGGCGACGAGACCGGGATTGGCAAAGGCCGCCAGCTCGCGGGCGTCGCCGTGTTCGCCAACAAGCAGAACTGCCCGATCGTCTTCATCACCGACCGCGCCAACCTGTTCTCGGACTTCGTGCGTGACCTGCGCGACATCGAAGAGTGGGGGCGCTTTCGCCCGCTCATCACCAACGCCGACGGCACCATCGTGGACGTCTTCACGAACGAGGTCCTGGTCGACAAGCCAGACCCGAAGTTGTTGGCCCGGGCCATCGAGGAGCACAAGAAGCCCGGCGAGCTGGGCGTGAACCTGATCTTCACGACGTATTCCCAGATCTCGGGGGAAGACTCCCCCAAGGCCGACTGGCTGCGCGAGATCATCGGGGATTGCTTGCTGATCTCGGACGAGGCGCACGTGGCGGCCGGCAGCGACTCCAACATCTCGCGCGCCATCGTGGACCTGACGACGGCCGCCAAGTATGTCGCCTACAGCTCGGCCACGTGGGCGAAGACCAGCGAGAACCTGCACGTGTACGGGCGGGCCCTGCCTGAATCGATCAATGTCTCCTCGCTTGCGCAAACCATGCGCCAGGGCGGCGAGGCGTTTTCAGAGCTTTTCTCCTCCATGCTGGCTCGTGACGGCGCGTTCATCCGGCGCGAACACGACCTGTCCAAGGTGGACTTCATCGTCGAGATCGACGACGAGAACCGTCTGCGCAATGAAATGCTCTCGGATCGGGTTTCCGAGGTGCTGGCGGCGATGACTTTCGTGGGCGGTGAGATCAACAAGTTGCTCGCGCGCCTCAACGACGACACCGTGAAAGTCTTGAAGCGCGCGCGCGCCGCACGGGTGGGCGACGAAGGCGGGAATCTGCCGCAGGCGCGCGTGCGGGCAGGCGCGGCCGCTGCTGAAGGCCGGATCTTCCGATCGAGCTTTGGCGCCGGCTCGGTGCTTTATCAAGTCATGCGCCGCAGCCTGGCTGTCATGAACGCCGACAACGTCGCGCGATCGGCGATCCGCGCCGTTGCCGAGAATCGCAAGCCGGTCATCATCTTCGACGACACCGGCGAGGCCTTTGTGCGCCGCATCGTGCAACGCGAGATGATCCCCGGCATCGACGGCGAGCGCCCGAGCCTGCCGGATTCGGTGGATGCACCCACGGTGCGCGATCTGCTTCGCAACGTCATCCAGCGCCTGGGCGTCATTTCCTACGACAAGGTCACCGAGAACGACCTGGCAGGCGCGGAGCGCGCCGCGCGTCGGGCGCACACCGGTGCGGCCGACGCGGTGGACGAAGACGCTGGCGCCGACGAGGCGGTGGATATCGACGCCGTCCTCGAGCAGGAGGACACGGCTCGCTCGCAGCACCGCGTCCTGGTGCTGGAGGACCTGCCCGGGATGACGGCCGAGCAGGCGCAGGATTACCGCTACGGCATGGAGCGCATCCTGCAGATGATCGAGGCGCTGCCGCCCCTTCCTTTGAACGCGATCGACGTGGTGCAGGCCCGTCTGGCGGAAGCCGGCATCACCTACGGCGAGATCTCCGGGCGCCAGCTGCGCCTGGAGGCGCCGGCCGTGGCCCGGGCCGAGCCGATCGACTCGCCTGCCTGGTCCGAGAACAAGTGGCACCTCCACCGGCGCGACAAGCGCAAGCGCACCGTGAGTGCGACCGCCTATGCGTTCAACAACGGTGATCTGGACGCCGTTTGCGTGAACCGTTCCGCAGCGACCGGGATTTCGCTTCACGCGTCCCCGCGCTTCGCAGACACGCGGCAGCGCGAGATTGAAGAACTCCAGATCCCGGAAGACCCCACGAACCGCATCCAGCTGTACGGCCGGGTGAACCGCTTCGACCAGGTGATCACGCCCATCATCCGCATGTGCACGACCGGCATCTATGGCGAGGTGCGCGCGCTCATGATGCAGAACAAGAAGTTGGCCAGACTCTCGGCCAACGTGCGCTCGTCGCGCGAGAACGCTGCCGAGTTCAAGTCCATCCCGGACCTGCTGAACACCGTCGGGCGCGACGTGTGCCACCGTTTCCTGATGGACAACGGGGGAATTCGCTCGCGGCTGGGCATCACCGACGCGGACTTGGAGCGCCCGACCTTCGATGCGGCCGCGCGCCTGACGTCCCGCGTGGCCCTGCTCAAGGTTTCGGAGCAGCGCACCGTGTACGAAGAAATCACGGAGATGTACAACGACGAGATCGCGCGGTACGAGCTTTCCGGAGAAAACCCGCTCAAGCCGCGCGAGTTCGACTGGCGCGCCAAGCTTGCGCAGCGGGAGATCGTCACCGGCATCGATATGGAGGGCCTGGGGTCAACATTCGACGGTCCCGTATTCCTCACGAAGGTGAAGTGGCGCACCGAGCTGAAGCCGATCATGCCCGAGCAGGCCTTCGCGATTGCCGCGGCCAACTCTCGCAAGCTGGTGGACGCCGGCGTAGCGCGCGACAGCAGCTTCGAGGAGCACCAGGCGCTGATCGAATTCCGGCGTCAGGGCCAAAACGCGGTCACTGCGGCTGACGCCGCGCAGCAGCCCGCTGGAGGCGATGAGCCGGCACCCGCCGTCGATCGCGGAGAGCAGCTGCGCCAGGACGAGCTGGAGCTCGAGCAGCTTGCATCGGACGCCGAGGAGGCGGCGGTACACGAGACCGTGCCGCACGGGGGCTTCATGCCACCGTCGTATTCCAGCATGGAAAACGCAGGGATGTTGCCGTCCGCCCTCGCGCTGGGCGAGCCGGACCTCGTCGAAGTGGCGCATGCGCAGGCCCCCGATGGCGCAACGCTGCGAGTGGCACTGGCCGCAGGCCTTGCCGAACTGGCGGAAGAGCGCGAGGAGGCCGAGAGCGTGCCGGAGAAGCTGCGGTGGATGCACGCGGCGTTGCAAGTGCCCGTCATTTCGCTCGAACCGATCGCGCGCCGCCTGGCCAAGATCCTGGAAGCCAAGATGATCCTGGAGCTCCCGGGAACCCGCTTCGCCGATGTGCAGGCGGCGCTGGCGGCTGAAGGTGCAAACGGCGTGAAGCGCCTGGATCTGCAGCGCCGCTGGGTGTTGCAGTGCCTGCCCGCCTTTGTGCCGGGCGCAGTGGTTGATTCGCCGGCCATCCAGAAGGGCAAGAAGATCGAAGAACGGTTCTCGGCCAGCTACCTGGTGCTCGATCTGAAGCTGCCGCCGAAGGGGAAGGAGCACAACCTCGCGCGCTGGAAATTCGAAGTGATCACCCCGGGAGACGAGAAGCCGCGGGTGGTGTCGCTCGCCACGCTGATGGATGAGCTCGACGAGATCAAGTACACGTACCGCGGAGCTGAAACCGTGTCGGTCGTGGGCGGCTGGCGGCCGCAGGCGCACGTGCACGATGTCCGCATGGCCAATGCGCGCAACATGAACGCGCTGCAGTACACGGACCTCGGAGAAAACGCCTGGCACGTTCGGCCGTTGCTGCGAGAGTTCGACTGGATGCCCCGTGGCGACCGGATGATGACGGCACACGTTCTGGACGGCAATATGTACATGGCTTCCGAGTGGGCGGCCGCCACCCGCATGGGCTCAGGCGTGGTCTACACGGACGAGCAGGGCGTGCGCCACCGCGGCGTGATGCTTCACAAGTCGATGCTCAACCGCCACGGTGAGCTGTCGGCCGACCTGCCGGTGCGCCTGTGGTCGCCGGAGATGATAGGCAATTTCATGTGGCGGCTGTGGGCGAACGCTCTGGACAAAAGCGTCCGCACCGGCCAAGCCGCCGGTGAGGCCCAGCCTGTGGCCAACGGCGGCGAAACCTTCGACCCGGCCATCATCGTGGAGGCCGTTGGCAATGAAGGTGTTTCGGCGGGGGCGTCCTCGCAGGATCTCCAGCCGCCGGATGGGCCTGTGGTGGAAGCCGGCGAGCCGGGACATCCTGTGGACCCCGCCGCTGCGCGGCGGCTCGAGCGCGAGCGCGTGCTGCGTAGGTTCATCCCGCAAAACGGCCCGGCACAGACCTACTTCTTCAATACTGACCTGCGCGTCGCGATGAAAGGTACCGGCGGCCACACCGCGTCAACCAGGAACAAGCCCGTGGTGGCACTACGCCCGGGCGACTGCCTGATGCTGTCGGTGGCGAAGGTGGACGCCCATCGCATCGATCGCGCCCTCAAGGCGGAGGCGAAGCGGGCTTTTACCGCCGCCCACCCCGAGGCGCGGACGTACACCCCCGAGCGGCTGGCCCAGGCAAAAGAGGCCTTCCTTTGGCCGGAGCTGCGCGGTGGCGGCGCCAAGAAGGGCGGCCGCGCCGCCAAAGGGATGGCGGCGATCCGGATTCCGGTCAGGGACGAAGCACAGTTGCGAGGGGCCGCCGAAATGATCGCCCGCGCGGCGGGAATCGAGCTGTACCTGCTGCGCGGTTCAATGCTGGGCGATCTGGCGCAGGTGGTGCAGGAGCAGTACTTCGAAGCGAAGAAAGACTCGCTGCGAGAGCGCCTGGAGGCCATCCGCAGCCAGAGCCAAACGCAGGCCGCTATCGAGCAGGACGATGACGCTCCCGCGGCGGTCGCCGCCGATGAGGAAGAGGAGGAAGACGGCGAGGTTTTCACGCCCGCCGTAGCGCCCGCTGCCTGAAGGGATTGATGCGGTTTGCAATCGGGAAGTCTCCGAATCACAATTTCCCACATGACCGCAATCAACAAAGTTTGGATCACGGAGAAAAGGGAGATGGGGCTGGCTCTGGCCGAAGGTCTGAAGCTGGCCTACGGCTGCACCGTGACCCGGGATGCCCGCGACCAGTTCGCCTTGCTGCTTTCCAACGGCGACGCGATCGCGTACCTGCGTGGGCACATGCTCGAGAACGCCCCGCCCGACGTCTACCTGACCGACGAGCAGCGCCGCGGCTCGGTGTTCCAGTACCTGCCGTTGTCCCCCGCCCGCCTGGTCAAGTGGCCCAAGGCCGAAGATGCGAAACGCGGTGCCGCACGGCCCCGTGGCGAGATCAAGGCCCCGTCGCCATCGCCCCACCTGAGGGCGGTGGTCGACCTGGTGAGGCGGGCACGCGAGGTCGTGAACGCGGGTGACACCGACCGCGAGGGCCAGTTGATTGTCGACGAGCTGCTGGAGTACGCCGGCGTTGATCCGGACGGATCGAAGAAGCCGGTCCTCCGCTTCAAGCACGACGACCCCGACCCCGAGACGATGGCGGCGCTCCTGAAGAAGGGCCTGGATTCGAACGCGGATCCCCGCTGGCGCCGCAAGCGCCTGGCCGCCGAAGTTCGTGAACGGGGGGACTGGTGCATGGGCATGAGCGCCTCTCGCGCCTGGAGTGAAGTGACCCAATATCGACGTATGTCTGCCGGCCGCGTGCAGAGCCCGGTGCTGCTTCTGGTGGTCTTGCGTGACGAGAAGATCGAAAACTTCAAGGCAGTCGACTACTTCGTGCCGGTGCTGGTTCTGAAGGACGGCACCGTGATGCGCTGGCATGCCCGGCAGGGCTGCGAGGGCATGCCCGGGTTCGACGACCAAGGGCGGATCGTAAACCGCGCCATCGCCGAGGAGATCGTCAAACGCATCCTCGCCGGCGCGCAAGGCAAATTCGACCTGGCCGAGTGCGTCAAACGCAGCGAATCGGCGCCGTTGCCATTCGACTTGTCCAGCCTGCAGGTGGCGGCCGCCAAGCGTTTTGGCATGACGCTGAAGGAAGCCGGCGACGCCGCGCAGCGCCTATACAGCACGCACAAGATGATCAGCTACATCGGCACGGACTGTCGGTACCTGCCCGAGTCCGTGCTGCAGTCGGCGCGCGTGACGGTTCAGGCCCTGCACAGCATGTTCCCCCAGGTCGCGGCCGGCGCGAACATGGACCTCCGCAGCCCCGCCTTCAACGAGAGCAAGGTCGACGAACACTTCGCCATCATCCCGACGGGGAAAGCCTCTGCCAATTTGACCGGCGCCGAGCGCAGCGTGTTCGGCCTGGTGGCCAAACGCTTCATGGCGCAGTTCTATCCGAACCACGAATTCGCCCAGATGCGCTTGGGCGCCAAGTTCGGCATGGACCAATTCCGGGCGAGCGAGCGCGAAGTGCTGCGGCACGGCTGGAAGAGCGTGGAAGGCGACTACGAAGCTGAGGGCGCCGTCAACGACGCGGCCCACAACCCCCAGCGCGACGATGACCGCCAGGAACAAGGGGAGCACCAGCGATGAAAACCGACGACTTCAAGAACGGCACCTACCAGGTGGGCAAGGTGGTTGGCGTAGTCTCCGCGCGGGTGGAAGGTCAGCGCACCAGCCCGCCGGATCGCTATACCGAGGACAGCCTGCTGGCAGACATGACCAGCGCCCACAAGTTCGCATCGGATGCAAACGAGCGCGCGGTGCTGTCGGAGATCTCCGGCCTGGGCACAAGCCGCACGCGCGCCGCCATCATCGCCAATCTGATCGGTCGCGGCCTTCTCACCCTGCAAAGCGTGGCTGGCCGCGGCGGCAAGAAGAAGGGTGTCATCGTGAGCTCCCAGGAGGGGCGCACCATCGCAAGGTACTTGCCGGCTGCGCTGACCAGCGTGGCCACCACGGCCAAGTGGGAGCTGGGCTTCCGCCTGGTGGAGCAGGGCAAGGCCACACCGGAACAGATGCAGGCGCACCTGGATCGCACGCTCGTGGGCATTGTCGAAGACGCGAAAAAGCGGGGAAGCGGCGGTGTCTCGATCGCGCAAAAGCCCGCGCCAGGACCCGCAAACGGAGCAAATTCCTCAACACATCGGGGCCCTTTCGGTGCACAATCGGTGGCGCGTAACTAACTACATTGCGAAACATATATGCTGCACGCGAACAATGAAGCGAAGTTGGCCAGCCGCAACCTGGGGTTCGCCGCAAGCGGGGTGATGCCCGCGGCCTTCAACGTGGAAATCTGCCAGCGAGCCCTGGATTCGTCACCCGAACTGCAAAACGGAAGCGCGCCCACCGCGCGACACGTGGTCTCGGTCCTCGCCACCGGGGTGTTGCCCTCGCAGGCGCTCTGCCTCGAGGCGCGCCGAGAGGTGGAGGAACTGCGCCAGGCCTACCGCGAGGCAGAGGCTTCCAACGACGCCGTCCGGCCGGCGGCGCAGCACCGGTAAGGCTGGCGTATCCGATGAGCGCCTTCTCACTACTTGAGCGAATCGCGGTCGCGGCTACCCGGCTGGCCGAGTCCGAGCGCCAGCTCTTCGACGACCTGTTCGTCGCAGGCCTGACGCGCGAGGAAGTCTGCGAGCGGCGCAAGCTGACAACCGCGGAGTTCGCGATGGTTCATCGAGCCATGATGCGCAGCCTGTGCGGCATGACCGGCGGCGCTGGCGGCTCTCCAACCGAAGGAGGTGCCGTATGAGAACCGGCGACTCGCATTTCTTCGCCTGCAAGGGCTACGCCCTCGCAGCAGTCGGCGCGCTCGCCTGGGCAGCCAAGGCCCTGCAGGAAGGTGAGGACGATGACGCTGCGCACGCGCGCCAGTGGATCCGCGGCGGCCCGAGCGTGGCAGATGCGCCTATCGGATTCGATGTTGCGATTCAGGCGATCGGGCTGTCGTCTCGACGCGAACAGCTTCGCGGCACATTTTTGGAGCGGCCCGCGGAAGCGATGGCCCAGTTGCTGGGTATCGAGCATGCTTTGCAGACCGAAGACCCGGGCGTTCCGGGTGACGAGGTCTTCGGGCTCATGCAATCGATGCGCGCAATCCATCTTGACGGTGCGGGGGCTGCGAGCTCGGCGCCACGGAGCTTCACGGCACGCGAGGGGTCGCATGCTGGCCGGTGAAGCCCTAGCCGCCACGATGGCCGCCGACGTGGCGCGCGTCATCCCCGCGCCGGCACTGTTGGCGGCCCTGTGCGACCTGCAGAACTTCCGCTTCCTGGTCGACGGCGCCGAGGCGTCCGCGGCGGCGGTGCTCTCGGAAGAGCTCCTCTTTCCGGCCGTGGCCTGGGTGGCGCACCAGAACGGGCGTGACCTGATGCAGGCTGACCTCGGGTATCGCTTCGAAGCCTACGCAGACGCGCCCATGGGCGTGCGTGTGAGCGGCCCTCCCGTCACGGCGCATACGGCCGATCTGTACCGTGCGCTCTTCCTGGTCGACGCCTGCACGACGCTGTTCGGCGTGAGGCCGAACGGTGCCGTCGAAATTACCACTGTTGCGCCGCAGCTGCGCGAACACCTGTTCGCTCCATTCCTGGAGGGAAGGGCGCAGCGCGCTCAGCCCCGCCAGGACAGCGCCGCCAGCAGCGCCATTCCCGAAACCGTGAGCTGACGAAGGAACTGTATTCATGGCCACATCGGACATGCCTGCCAGCACAACGCTCTCCAAGGCAGCCCGCAGCGGGGTAGCGAAGTCGCGCCCGGCCGTCCCGCCGGCGCTGAGCGACACGTCGGCTCTCGACGCCGTTTTTGCCCAGGAAACATCATCTGCTGGTGCGAGGGCCGAGACGCCGCCCAAGGGTGCCCATCCGGCGGCGCCGGAGCAGATCGTCGTGGCGCCGCCCGCTGCGGCCAGCGGCGACATTTTCGCGCGCCTGACGCGGGTTAACGCCGGTGGCGAGCATCAATCCTCCCAGCGGGTGGCTCCTTCGGCTCCGGTCCAGGTGGACGCCGCCCCGCCTGATGGCGCTACGCCCGCAGCAGCCCCGAAAGGTTCGGGGGTGGATACCGGCCTGGGCACCGCATCCAGCGTTTTCGAACGCATTGCGCGCGTTGCTGATGACGGCGGCGCGTCGCTGAAGAAGGCGATGGCCGGCGCGAAGGTCCTCACGCCGCTGGTGGCGGCCGTATCTTTTGCGCCGGGCAGTGCGCGACCGCCGGCCGAACGTCGCGCGGCACTCGCGGCCACCTTGCTTGCGACGGAGCGCGTGGCGGACCGGGTGGCCGGCACATTCACCCAAGCCTCTGGCAAGCCGGTTCCACAGTGGATCAAGACGCAGTTGATGACGGCCATCGGGGAGCAGGTTGCCAAGCGCGTGGAGAAGCAACGCTCGGCGCTGACGGAAGCGGAGATCCAGGGTTTCGCCGAGGACCTCTCCCTCATCAGCAGCGAGCACGCGGGCCTGCTTCGCGAGGTGGTGGAAGGTGCCTGCAACGACGCCTACCACCGCTGCGTGACGCAAGACGACGCGCGCAGTCGGCTGAGCGTCACCTTCGCGAGCTGCGCCTGGAAGATGTACGACTGGGTGACCCACGACTGCCTTTCCCTGGATCCGAAGGGCGAGCACCCGAGCTGCTTCTTCACGTTCGGGCAACGTGCCGACGAGATCGTTCAAGAACTCCTGCGCGCGGCCGTCGACCAGGCCAGCACGTTCGTGGTGAATCCCCAGGACAGTGACCTGCGTGTGTCGCACATGCAGAACTCGATCAATCGCTTCACGAACCTGATCGGCTCCGAATACGTGACTCGGACCCGGGCCATCATGAACTGGATCGGCGAACAGGGCCTGCCGGCGACGGAGGCCGTTGCGCGGCGCCGCCAGGCGTGCGAGCGCTTCCCCATCGAAACGCTGCCGCGCATCGTCGAGTACGCGCGCAGCACCTTTGTCTATATCGAGAACGGCGCGGCCCAAGTGGCTGACGGCCTCTATGACGCACTCCTCAATGAGCCGATCAACAAGGAATCCCATGCGACTTGAATTCAACTGGCAGCGGCGGCTCGCCGCGAGCCTCATGCTCCTCGCGGCGTGCTCGATGCCTGCGGCTTCGTGGGGGGCGGATTGCGGTGTCGACGGCGGCGCGATCCGCGAAGCCGCTTTGCGAGGACTGAACGCACAGAACAACCTCCTCAACCAGAGTGCAGCGGACGTCATGCGTGCCTCCAGGATCCGGATGGCCTGCCTCGAGCGGTTCGGCCTGACGCAGATCCCGCCCCTGGGGATTCCCGGCGGCTCCATCGTGATGTCGCTGGCCAACGGGGCCATGGAGCGCGCCTGCCAGCAAGCGGCGGGCACCGCGAGTCGATACCTTTCTGACGCCACAGGCGGGCTGACCTCCCTGGCCGGAGGCACCACCCTGCCTAACATCGGCTCTATCAATCTCGATAGCGGCCTCAACGGCACACTCGGCACTGCAGTGAACGGCGTTGTCAATGGGGCCGTGAACAACGCGACGGGTGCTGTGACGGGCGCTGTAAGCGGTGCGATCTCGAACGCCGGCAATCAACTCAACACGCAGGTGCAGCAGCAGCAACAGTCCGTTTGGTCGCGGATGGGCTGCTGGGTGACCGGAAATTGCTAAGGGAATGACAATGAAGCGTTTGCTAAATCGCGTGCGCCAGATCTTGTTGGCGCCCGCGTTCGTCTTCGGCCTCGGCTTCTTTCCTTCGACCTCCGCACACGCGGTCTGCGACGGATGCGTCGTTGCCGCCGTTCAAGTGGCGAGTCTGGCGATCGTGACGGCGATCGGCACAGCCCAAGCTGCGATGCAGTATGGCCACCAGAGCATCATCGATACGATCAAGGGTGTGGGGCAGGTGAATGCGTCGATGCAGGCGCAGGCCACGCAGACTGCCTCGGACGCCAACACGGACTCGCAAGCCAGTGTGGCCAGGTCCGCCAATTCCCGAAACTGGCAGATCGCCGACGAATGTGGCGTCACGGCGGCCTCGCATGGTATCGCCGAGGCTGCGGCGAACTCGACGGCCAAGTGCTCAGGCCGAAATTGTCCAGCCAGTGGCGGGAACGGCGGCGGGGGCGGAGGTCTCTCGGCCAACCAGGCGGCTTCCTTGAGCATCGCCGCCGGTGCGCGCGTCGCGCCCGAGCCCGAAGTCCAGGCGGCATTGGCGGCATCCGGCGCGTGCGCCAGCTTTGTGGGTGGCGCCAGCAGTTCGGCGCGCCTGAACCGGTGCCAGGTGGCCAACCTGCCGACCGGGGCCAGCAACGGCAATCCCGACGCGGATATCCGCGCCGAGACGCTGTTCGATGGACCGCAACGTGATCCGAGCCGCATGACGCGTCGGCTTACCGTCAACGGGGAGGCGACGAGCTCGGACTATCGCGCCGTTCAGTCCCTGCTGAAGAACCTCGACACCCCCCTGGATCTGCGCGAGTTGCGCCGCGCGGAGATCACCACAGATTCCGGACGGCGCTACATGGCGCTCAAGGATGCCTACGACGCCCGCATGGCCGTCGCCCAGAAGCCCGCCCAGGCGCTGCTGGCCAACCGTCTCGAGGACCGTTCTCTGATCGACTATGTCAAGCAGCTGGTGACGAGCCCCATTCACGGGAACTGGGTGGCGCAGCGCCTGTCGAGGTCGGCGCCGCAGTGGCAAGCACGTGGCATCAGCTTCGACGAAATGATTGACATCGAATCGTCCAGGCGGCACCTGAACAAGGAATGGCAGGTGCGAATGGCCGAGTTGTCCGCCGAAGGCCACGTGCGCGAGCAGACCTCGATGCAGGCCTTCCAGCTCTACCTCATGTCACAGATCAACACGAAGCTGGACTACATCGCGGTCACGTCCGGGCAGCAGTTTGGAACTGCGGTTCGTGCCGAAATGCTGCCGCAGCTCGCGTCGGCGCACCAGGCCGCGACCAAGTAGCGCCAGGGCGCTCGGCATGCTGTTGTTCCCTCCGCCGGCTCCGACGCGCCCGACGGTGGTATGGCAAGGTGAGAACCTGCGGATCATTGAGTCCGATTGGGTAAGCCTGGATACGTCCGGGCCGGAATTCAAGCATGCGTACCGGCGCACCTCCCAGCGCAGCCCGTTCGGGCTTGCGCAGGGCAGATACCGGCTGGTGGCGCTCAACGAGGCGAACGAAGCGGTGGGCATGGCCGAGGCGGTCCGCCGGTTCCGCGGCCAGCAACCTGGACTTGTGCTCTCCTACGCGGTGAGACCGGATTGGTTCGGCTGGGGCATCGGGACGCTGTGCACCGCACATACAGTGATCCTAAGAACCGCAGTTGACCGTGCGCGCCAGCCCGGATATTCAGCACTGGCGCGGGGTTGTTGAGTTTTGGCACACTCACCCGATGGGTGAAGCTGACGAACCGAAGAAGACCGCGCTGGCGCAGGC
>Ga0255338_1000460_pt1 | contig 133379 bp, 94 predicted proteins | sample MeOH1_35cm_T4_19_FD_203715 | JGI IMG/M metagenome (GOLD analysis project Ga0255338, IMG submission 203715) | Sandy soil microbial communities from University of British Columbia, Vancouver, Canada - MeOH1_35cm_T4_195 | ecosystem: Engineered > Artificial ecosystem > Sand microcosm > Unclassified... | reverse complement strand
ATCAGCGGGCCTGCCGTCCAGAACCCCGTCTTCACCCCGAAGATGATGAGCAGCCCCACCGAGCCATACAGCGCTCCGCTCAGCGCCAGCGTCATCACCCCCACGAACGTGCCGGTCAGGATGTGCCAGCGCTGGAGGGGCAGGGCGAGCAGGTGCTCGATGCGCCCCGGCGACAGCAGGCTCGGCGCGAAGTCCGAGCACGCCACGATCCCGAAGAGGATGCCTCCGTAGAAGACGACGTACGCGCACGCCTGGAACAGCGGCCGCAGCGCCACGTCCACCGCGCGGATGTTCGTGTCCAGCTCATGGCCGAACAGCCGCGTGGCCGCCAGCGCCCCGTCCAGCACCTCCAGCTTCAGGCTCAGCGACAGGACGAGCAGCACCAGCGTGATGCCCACCAGGAAGGCCAGGATGAACTTGCGCGACGCCGCCTCGCGCAGCACGTAGCCAGCGATTCCGAACACGGGCCTCATGCCGCCGCTCCCATGGTGGCCGTGAGGACGGCCTCCAGATCCTGACCGTCGCGCTTGAGCTCCACCAGCAGCGCCCCCGCCGCACGCGCCTTGTCCAGCGCCGCGTTCAGCGCCGCCGGGTCCGCCGCCTCCAGGTGAAAGAGCCCCTCCGAGCCCCCCGCCTGGAAGCCCGCCGCCGCCAGCGCCCCCGCGTCCGCACCCGGCGCGAAGCGCACCGCCCACCGCGCCCCGCCGCGCGCCAGCTCCTCCAGCCGCCCCTCGCGCAGCACTCGACCGTTCGCGAGGATGGCCACCCGATCGCACACGCGCTCGGTCTCCGCCAGCAGGTGCGAGTTCAGGAACAGCGTGGTGCCGCGCCGGATCTCCTCCTGGAGGATGCCGCGCACCTCCACGCGGCCCATGGGATCGATGCCGTCGGTGGGCTCGTCCAGCACCAGCAGGGAAGGGGAGCCGATCAGCGCCGCCGCCAGCCCCAGCCGCTGCCGCATGCCCTTGGAGTACCCACCGATGCGCTGGCCCGCCGCGTGCGCCAGCCCCACGCGCTCCAGCAGGCGCAGCTGCGCGGCCCGGTCCGGCTGCAGGCGCTTGAGCTTCGCCACCGTGTGGAGGAACGCCGTCGCCGTCCACGCGTTGGGCAGGTGCAGGCGCTCGGGCAGGTAGCCGATGCGCTCGCGGATGCGCGGATCCTCCGGCGAGCCCCCCAGCACCTTCACCGTCCCCCCCGTGGGCTGGACGATGCCGAGGATGGCCTTGATGAAGGTCGTCTTCCCCGCACCGTTGGGGCCGATCAGCCCGAAGGCACTCCCCTCGGGCACGGTGAGATCCACGCCCCGCAACGCGTCATTGCCCGTGCGCTGGAAGGCGCGCCGGTACGTCTTTCGGAGCCCAGTGACTTCGATGGCGGACACAGTGCCACTCTAGACGATGACGCCGGGCGCCGATTGCCTTCCTGGGAGCCCGGACGGGCAGGCAGGCGCGCTGCCCGCCTGCCCGCGTCATGCGTTGTGCGCCCCTGGGAAACGAGGTTCGCAGGGGCCACCCTGACGCGCCGCGGAGGGCCCCACTTTTCGCGCACTTCTCCCACGCCTACCGCTGGTCTGCCCCATGCATGGCTCGGGGGGACAGGGAGGAAGGCACGATGAGCTGGCAGGAACTGGTGCAGAAGGAGCTGGTGCAGGCGCGGCGGGAGCTGGCAGCCGCGGAGGAAGGTCTCAAGGCCGGCACCCCGGCGGCCCACAGCCGCTATGTCCGGGCGCTCCACGAGGCGGAGCTGGCCGAGCACCGCGCGGAGCACGCCTCCCGGCGCTCGTGGCGGCAGGAGCCCGAGGCAGAGCGGGTATGACTTCGGACGCCTCACCGCCTGCCTGGCGGGAGGCCTCCAGTTCACTTGAGGGCTGATTGGGAGGCCCGCGGCGGTTTATACCGTCGTCACCATGGCCTTCCCGACCCATCGCCCCCGCCGCCTGCGTCGCTCCCCTGTCCTCCGGGACATGGTGCGGGAGACGACGCTCGAGCCCTCCGACTTCATCTATCCGCTCTTCGTCGTGGAGGGCCGGGACGTGCGCCGTCCCATCGCCTCCATGCCCGGCATCTTCAACCTCTCGCTCGAGCACGCCGTCGCCGAGGCGAAGCAGGCGAAGGCCCTCGGGGTGCCCTCCGTCATCCTCTTCGGCATCCCGGACCACAAGGACGCCCAGGGCACGCAGGGCTATGCGCGGGACGGCATCGTCCAGCGCGCCATCCGCGCCATCAAGGAGGCCGTCCCCGAGCTGCAGGTCATCGCGGACGTGTGCCTGTGCGAGTACACCGATCACGGCCACTGCGGCGTGCTCGAGGGCGGGCACGTGGGCAATGACGCCACCCTACCACTGCTGGCGCAGATGGCCGTCACCTGCGCCCAGGCCGGCGCGGACATCATCGCCCCCTCGGACATGATGGATGGCCGTATCCACGCCATCCGCAAGTCTCTGGACGAGAGCCGCTTCGTGGACACGCCCATCCTCTCGTACGCCGCCAAGTACGCCTCCGGCTTCTACGGCCCATTCCGCGAGGCCGCCCAGAGCGCACCCCAGTTCGGCGATCGCCGCGGCTACCAGATGGACCCGGGCAACGCGCGCGAGGCCCTCAAGGAGGTAGGCCTGGACGTGGAGGAGGGCGCTGACATGGTCATGGTCAAGCCCGCGCTCTCCTACCTGGACATCATCTACCGCGTGAAGGAGCGCGTGGACCTGCCCGTGGTCGCCTACAACGTGTCCGGCGAGTACGCCATGGTGAAGGCTGCAGCTCAAAACAACTGGGTGGATGGCGATCGCGTGATGATGGAGATCCTCACCTCCATCAAGCGCGCCGGAGCGGACCTCATCGTCACCTACCACGCCCTGGAGGCGTCGAAGCTCCTCTAGGAGACAGGCGGCCCCGGAAGTTCCGCGCGCCGCTTGATCCTGGCCCCGCAGGGGCGCAAAGTGATCGGCACGGCAATGCCCACGAAGAAGAAGCGCCCCAAACGCAAGGCGGCCAAACCTCCGCCCGAACGTCAGCGTCGAGCCGGGAAGCGCCCAGGAGCGGGACGGGCTCCTGTCGTCCGCGCGCCCGGCCCCCTCCAGTACAAGATCGTCGAGCTGTCCACCGTGGACGAGGGTTCGCTGGAGCGCACCGTCAACGAGTGGATCGCCAAGGGCTGGAACCTGGACGGCGTGCAGTTCGCCATGCGCGAGTCCTCCAAGCGCCCGGCCATGGCCTTCGTCTTCTTCACCCGCGAGAGCGACGCCCACGCCCATGACACCGAAGAGGCCCGCGAGCGGCTGATGCGCCTGTCGGAGACGGGCTCGCCCACCGCGGAGCTGGCCGCGGACAACGCGCGCGTGCACGCCCGGCGCACCCACGCCCAGCGCATGCCCATCAGCGCCTACGAGCGCCTGGCCCAGCTGGCCGGCATGGATGAGCCCGAGCCCCTCGAGAAGGGCCTCACGCTGGAGCCCGAGGAGTGAACCCCGGCCCGCGCGTGCTGCGCCTCGTGAACGAGGGGGAGGATATGACCGGCTCGCCTTACCCCAAGGCCTCGCTGCTGCTGCGCCTGGGCGCGCGGCTGGCGGATGTGGCCGTGGCGTGGGGCCTGTGGGTCGTCTGCGGCGCCGCCGGCTCCGTGGTGGCGCTGCTCTTCCTGCTCCTGGCGGACGGCATGCTCCAGGGCCAGAGCGTGGGCAAGCGCATCTTCGGCGTGAAGGTGATGCACCTGCCCACGCGCTCGGCGGCGCGCCACCGGGACAGCGCCCTGCGCAATGCCCCGCTGGCGCTGATCATCCTCCTGGGGATGATGCCCGAGGGCCTGGGCCTGGTGGCTGGAGCGGCGGGGCTGCTCGTCATCGGCGGCCTGGAAGGGTGGCGGATCCTGAAGGATCCGCTCGGCTGGCGGCTCGGGGACATGTGGGCCCAGACGCAGGTGGTGGATGGGAAGGTTGTGGCGGGCGCGACGGTTGCCGCCCGCACCCCCGTGGCGCATGAGCGCGCCCCGGGAAGACTCTTGTCCGCGGCGAAGGTTCGCCGTGGCCGCCCGCTCAGGCGGGCCAGAAGGGGAAAGCCGTGCGCATCGCGCTGACGTACAACCTCAGGCTCTCGGACTCGGAAGAGGAAGCGGAGTTCGACACCCAGGAGACGGTGAATGCCCTGGCAGGCGCCATCGAGCGGCTCGGCCACCGGCTGGAGCGCTTCGAGGTGAGCGGCCCGGCCTCGCGCACCGTGGCCCGCCTCGAGGCCTACAGCCCGGACCTCATCTTCAACACCGCCGAGGGGCGCCGAGGCCGCTTCCGCGAGGCCTTCTACCCGGCCCTCTTCGAGGAGCTGGGCTTCCCGTATACGGCCAGCGACGCGTACGCCCTGGCCCTCACCCTGGACAAGCAGCTCACCAAGCTCATCCTCTCCAAGCACGGCATCCGCACGCCGGGCTGGCAGTATGTGGAGAAGCTCAACGAGCTGACGGCGGAGAACCTGCGCTTCCCCGTCATCGTCAAGCCGAACTTCGAGGGCTCCTCCAAGGGCATCACCCAGGACTCCATCGCGGAGACGCTGGATGAGGTGCGCGCCAAGGTGGCCCAGGCCCTGGCCAAGTACCCGGCCGGCGTGCTGGTGGAGGAGTACATCGGCGGGCGCGATCTGACGGTGCCCTTCCTGGCCGCCGTGGACAACGACTACGACGGCGTGCTCGCCCCCGTGGAGTACGTGATCGATCCGGCCGCCACCTCGAGCCGCAAGTACGCGATCTACGACTACGATCTGAAGGTGAAGAACTACAAGGCCGTCAGCGTGCGCGCCCCGGCCAACATCCCCGCGAAGACGGCGGAGGACGTGCGGAAGATGGCGCAGACGATCTTCCGGGTGCTGGACTGCCGGGATCTCGGACGGATCGACTTCCGCCTCAGCGACGCGGGCGTGCCGTACTTCCTGGAGATCAACGCGCTGCCCAGCCTGGAGCCGGGCGCCGGCATCTACGCCGCCGCGGAGCTCGAGGGCCTGCACCTGGATGGGGTGATCGGCAGCATCATCCAGAGCGCGGCCAAGCGGTACAAGATCAAGGACTCGGCGCGGCGCCAGGGCAAGCCGGCGCGCAAGACGGGCCCGCTGCGCGTGGGCTTCACCTACAACGTCAAGCGCGTGAAGCCCACGGTGGATGCCTCCGAGGACAGCGAGGCCGAGTACGACTCGCCGGCCACGCTCCAGGCCATCCGCGAGGCCATTGCCTCGTGGGGCCACGAGGTGATCGATCTCGAGGCCAACCAGGAGCTGCCCAGCGTGCTGTCCACCACGCCGCTGGACATCGTCTTCAACATCGCCGAGGGCTTCAAGGGCCGCAACCGCGAGAGCCAGGTGCCGGCCATGTTGGAGCTGCTGGACATCCCGTACACGGGCAGCGATCCGGCCACGCTCTCCATCGCGCTGGACAAGGCGCTGGCGAAGAAGATCGTCCGCCAGGCCGGCATCTACACGCCCACCTTCCAGCTCATGCTCACGGGCAAGGAGCGCCTCACCAAGGAGTTCACCAACTTCCCGCTGATGGTGAAGCCGGTGGCCGAGGGCTCCTCCAAGGGAGTGGTGAGCAAGAGCGTCTGCCACAGCGAGGCGGAGCTGCGCGAGGTGGTGAAGGAGATCGTCGGCAAGTACCAGCAGCCGGCCCTCATCGAGGAGTACATCGGCGGGCGCGAGTTCACCGTGGGCCTGCTGGGCGAGCGCCGCCCCCGCGTGCTGCCGCCCATGGAGATCGTCTTCCTGGACAAGGAGGAGAAGAACCCCGTCTACAGCTTCCAGCACAAGCTCGACTGGACGGATCGCATCCGCTACGACGCGCCCGCGAAGATCGAGCCGGCGCTGCTGGAGAAGCTGCGCGCGGCGGCCCGTGGCACGTTCATGGCGCTGGGGTGCCGCGACGTGGCGCGCATCGACTTCCGCATGGATGACAGGGGGCGCATCTTCTTCATCGAGTGCAACCCGCTGCCGGGCCTCACGCCGGGCTGGAGCGATCTGGTGCTCATCGCCCAGGGCGCGGGCATGGACTACCGCACGCTCATTGGCGAGATCATGGCCCCGGCCATCCGCCGCTACAAGGAGCGCGAGGCCCGCCGCGCCGCGGACGAGCACGCGCTCTCCAAGGCCATGCTGGAGAAGCCCTCCGGGGAGAAGCCCTCGCACGAGGACAAGCCCGCGGGTGGCATCGGCCCTGGCCACTCCGCCAGCGGGGAGCCGCAGCCGCGCCTCGACATCAAGGCCTGAGCCTCCTCAGGGCACGTCCCGGCCCTCGCCGAAGCCGAGCACCCCCGTCATCCCCGAGGTTGAAGGCAGGGATGCGCCTCGTCTACCCCGGCTGCTCGCCGGATGCGTTGCGTCATGGAAAGATGCAATGGGGCCGATATCACCCCTCTGGGTGAGTTTTGCATCAGAGGCGGGGCAGGGGGCTCTAGTGATATGAACTCGCTCTACAGGGGAGCGTGCAGCTGTTCCATCACACCGCCGGGGCGCACCCCCCGGCTCTCGCACGGGTGAATGGTCCATGTCCGGACGCCAGGTTGGGGGTAGGTACGTCCTGGAGCGGAAGATCGCCGGGGGTGGCATGGGGGCCATCTGGGCGGCTTTCGATCCACAGCTCGAGCGCCGCGTGGCGATCAAGCTCACCACGTCGCAGCGGCTCTCGACGGAAGGTGCCAAGCGCCAGTTCGAGAAAGAGGCGAGGGCGATCGCCCAGTTCCGCCACCCCAACGTCGTCCAGATCCATGACTTCGGCCTGGACAAGGACGAGCCGTTCATCGTCATGGAGCTGCTCGATGGCGAGGATCTCGAGACCCGCCTCAAGCGCCGCGACAAGCTGCCCCCGGCCCAGGTGGCCTCCGTGCTCACCCAGGTCTCCCGCGCCCTGACGGCCGCGCACACCGCGGGCATCATCCACCGCGATCTCAAGCCGGCGAACATCTTCCTGACCCGCATCGATGGCCAGGAGGTGGTGAAGATCCTCGACTTCGGGCTGGCGCTCCTGAAGACGCCCACCCCGGAGGTGACTCCCGAGTCCACGGACGGGATGGTGGGGACGCTGCGCTACATGAGCCCCGAGCAGATCCGCGGGGACAGCTCGCTCGATCACCGCAGCGATCTCTGGTCCATCTGCGTGGTGGCCTACCGCGCGCTCACCGGCAGGTTCCCCTTTCCCCTGGAGGCCGTGGGCGGGCTGCTCAACGGCAGCTTCCACCCGCCGGACACCGCGCCCTCCAGCCTCGTGCCCGAGCTGGGCCCGGAGCTGGACCGCTTCTTCACCCGCGCCCTGAGCGCGGATCCCGCCAAGCGCTTCCAGTCCGCCCAGGAGATGTCCACCACCTTCGCCGCGATCGTCCAGGCCGCCCGGCCCCAGGCGGCGAAGATCCTCGTGGTGGACGATGAGCCGGACGTGGAGACGCTGCTGCGCCAGGCGTTCCGCCGGCAGATCCGCGACAACGTCTACCAGCTGCTCTTCGCCTCGGACGGCGAGGACGCGCTGGAGAAGCTGCGCCAGAACCCAGACATCGACGTCGTCCTCACCGACATCAACATGCCGCGCATGGACGGGCTCACCTTCCTGAGCCGGGTGGGCGAGGTGAACCCGCTGGTCAAGGTCATCATCGTCTCCGCCTACAGCGACATGGCCAACATCCGCACCGCGATGAACCGCGGCGCGTACGACTTCCTCACCAAGCCGCTGGACTTCCAGGATCTCGAGGCCACGCTGGGCAAGACGCTCAAGCACGTGGCCGAGTCGCGCCAGATGATGCGCTCCATCGAGGAGAACGCGCTGCTGCGCATGTTCGTGCAGAGCACCGTCCTGGAGCGCCTGCGCCCGCTGACGCAGGGCCCCGGCGCGCTCGTGGGAGAGCGGGTCGAGGCCACGGTGATCTTCCTGCGCATCCCGGACTTCACCTCGCTGGTCCGCCAGCTGCCCCCGGATGCCGTCATCCAGCGGCTCAACGACAACTTCCAGGCCGTCATCCCCGAGCTGACCTCCCGGGGCGGGGTGGTGGACCGGCTCATGGGGGACTCGGCGCTGGTGGTGTTCCGCGGCCAGGAGCACCTGCGCCAGGCGCTGGACGCCTGCATGGGGGCCCGGCAGCAGCTCAAGACCCTGGCCGCCAACGGTGGCGAGCAGTCCCCGTATGCCCTGGGCATCGGCATCGGGGTCGACTCGGGAGAGGTGGTCCTCGGCGGCATCGGTGGGCCGGAGCTGGGGCGCCTGGACTACACCATGGTGGGCATCGCGGTAGACAACGCCGCGCGGCTGTCCGCGATGGCCACCCGCGGAGAGATCCTCATCAGCGATCGCATGAACCAGCGTGTGAGGTTGGACTTCGAGTGCCGCCCCGCTGGAGAGCGCACGCTGCCCGGCCTCCGCGAGCCCATGGCCGTGCATGACGTCGTGAGCCGGCGCACCGGGTTCCTCTCCTCCTCGAGAGCGCCCTCCTCTTCGGGAGGCTCCGATGAGACGCCCCAGCTGGGGGCCGCGCTCTCCGCGAGGAGCGCCTAGAACCCAGACTCCACGGATTTCGGGAAACCTCGGCCGGGCTGTCCGGGAGCGGCACGGGCCTGGCCCCCCGGGGCCTATCGAGCCGCGGCACGGAGCAACGCTAGAGTGCGATCAGCGCACTCCGGCGCGGTCGAGAGGATCCCCTGCATGCAGACGCAAACGCCTGGCCCTTCCCTGTTCGAAGCCCATCCTCCTACGGAGGAGTACGAGCTCTCCTCCGGGGTAGTGAGCCAGATCCCCTACACGTGCCGCGCCGCGGATTTCCTGGTGCTGCATGGGCCCGCGGACCTCGAGGTGGTGCGCCGGTTGATGGCCGGGCAGCGCTACCAGCCGGTGTCCGTGGGCGGTGGCAAGTGCGCCGCGGCCCTGTGGATCGCCGACTACCTCGACACCTCGTGTGGCCCGTACAAGGAGCTCATCCTCAGCTTCCCCGCCTCGCTGAAGCCGCTCGAGGTGGCGGTCCACTCGCCCATGGAGCTGCTGCAGGCGGGCGCGCTCCCGGACACGACCATCTACTGCCACAAGCTGATCCTCGACCAGCAGGTCCCCATCGACTTCGGCCGCGAGGTGCACGGGCACGCCAAGCACCCCACGCCGCAGCCGGTGGACATCCGGTTCATCGCGCCGTGGTGCCAGTTCAACGTGTCCTGCGACGGCAAGCGCGTCGTCTTCGGCCGGGTCCGCTTCCCCGAGGAGCCCGTCTCGCCGATGAAGGCCACCTTCGGGTTCGTCACCCCGAAGGAGGTCTTCCAGACGCGCAACGTGATGCACTTCGAGTTCGGGACGAGCTTCCGCCTCTTCGGCGAGGGGGATGAGTTCTCCCTGTCCAGCGAGAGCGTGCTGGGCAAGGATCTCGTGGACATGCGCTTCACGCCGCAGGTGGTGCAATACTTGCCCAAGGCGCGGTTCGTGATGCCCAAGCCGCTCAACTGGCGAGGCAAGAAGGAGACGTGATGACTCCCCCGGGGAGGAAGTACATCCATAGCCCGTCCCTCCAGGTCTTCCCCCCGCCGAGCCTCTGCCAGGATGTCACTCAGTACCTCTTCTTCCTGAAGGGCCGGCAGTCGAAGCTGCAGGAGCTCTGTGACACGTTCCTCAACGAGCCGTCGGGCGGGGCGGTGGACTACCGCCCTCGGCTGCCGTTCGTGATGCTGACCTTCCAGCATGTGGGCCGGCTCTCCTCGGGGGCCGAGGGGTTCCAGGACTGGGGGTACACCTCCGAGCGCGAGGCCACCTTCTGGATCGCCGTCAGCGACCACAAGCGGCACGGCCCGGACGAGCTCTGCAAGAAGGTGGAGCTGTTCGTCCCCTTCATCTACTCGGACAACCCGTGGGCGGTGGCCGGGGGCCGCGAGCTGTACGGCTTCCCGAAGCAGGAGTCCACCGTCCTCATGCCGGGCTCGGGGCAGGGCGCGGGGGCGTTTGAGATCTCCACCCTGGCCTACCGCTCGTTCGGGCGGGACTCCCAGGCCCAGGTGGCCCGGGTGCTCTCGATCGAGCGCGCGGATGGGGAGCCCTTCGCGCACGGCGAGCTGGGCTTCTCCCTGGGGGATGAGCTGCTCCAGCAGCTCGGAGTGCTCCGGGACGAGCTGGGCCAGCTGTTGGACTTCAACTTCGAGTTCGGGGCCCGCATCATCGAGTTCCTGCTCCGGCCCAGCCTGCCCATGGTGTTCCTGAAGCAGTTCCGCGACATCGGCAACGCCACGGGGGCCTGCTACCAGGCCATCGTGGGCGCGGAGGCGGACCAGATCGCGCTCAAGAGCCTCCGCCTGCTGATGCGGCGCTTCCGCCTGCGGATCGAGCCCCTGGCCACGCAGCCGATCGCCCAGACGCTGGGGCTGGAGCTGGACTCGCGCGGGCAGCTCTTCATCCCGGGCGGGCTGCAGATCCAGTTCGATTTCCGCATCAACGAAGGTCACCTCATCTGGAGCGGTTCATGAAGAAGAAGCGGGTGGCGGTGCTCGGAGGGGGCGCCTCCGCGATGACCACCGCGTACTACCTGTCGCGGACGCCGGAGCTGCGGGAGGAGTACGAGGTGACGGTGTTCCAGCTGGGCTGGCGGCTGGGCGGCAAGGGCGCCAGCGGCCGTGGCCCCCATGGACGCATCCAGGAGCACGGGCTCCACATCTTCTGGGGCTTCTATGAGAACGCGTTCTCGCTGATGCGCGAGGCCTATCGGGTGATGGACCGCCCGCCGACGATGCCGCTGGCCACCTTCGACGAGGCCTTCCGGGGGCGGGATCTCCTCGCCATGGAGGACTTCTTCCAGGGCCTCTGGCAGCGCTGGGTGGTGCCCTTTCCCTCCAACGCGCGTCAGGCGGGCGAGGACAGCAGCGAGCCATCCTCGTGGGAGCTCATCGAGGCGGTGCTCCGGGTGGCCCAGCAGCTCCTGGGCAAGTTGAAGGACCTCGTCTCGCGGGTAGCGCAGCCCGGGGCCTCGCTCACCGCCCAGGGGGTGAGCACGGCGGAGGGGGAGCGGCTGCTCGCGGAGGCCCACACCCAGGCGCTGATGGCGGCGCAGGGGCAGGCGCAGGCCCACTCGCTGGAGGGCCTCGCGGACAAGATCCTGGGGGCGATCCGGGAGTTCCTCCGCTGGCTCTGGAACCAGATTGCGCACCTGATCGAGTCGAACTTCCTGCTCTACCAGCTCTGCGTGGGGCTGGACTTCCTCATCGCCAACCTCGTCGGGATCCTGGCGGATGGGGTGCTGACGAAGGGCTTCAACGCGCTCGACGGGCAGGACTACCGCGAGTGGTTGGCGAAGCACGGCGCGAACCCGGTGACGCTGCGCTCGGTGCTCACGCGGGTCATCTACGACGCGGCCATGTCCATGGTTGACGGCGATCCGGATCGCCAGTCGATCGCGGCCGGCAGCGCGCTGCGGGCGCTGCTGCGCATCGGCCTCACGTACCAGGGGCACGTGGCCTACGAGTTCACGGCCTCCATGGGCGACGCCATCTTCGGGCCGCTCTACGAGGCCTGCCGGAGGAACGGCGTCCGCTTCGAGTTCTTCCACCGCGTCGAGGAGGTGGTCGCCGAGCGCGGCCACGGTGGGAAGCCCCGCATCACCCGGCTGCGCATCGGCCGCCAGGTGGATCTGAAGGATCCCGCTGCGGGGTACGACCCCTTCATCTATGTGAAGAACCTGCCGTGCTGGCCGGAGAAGCCGAACTACGATCAGCTCGTGCAGGGCGACCAGCTCCTGCGGGAGAACATCGATCTGGAGTCCTTCTACACGCCCTGGAAGAACGTGGCCGAGCGGGTGCTCGAGGTGGACAAGGACTTCGATCAGGTGGTGTTCGGCATCCCCGTGGCCTCGGTGCGCTTCCTCTGCCCGACGCTGCTGGAGCTCAGCCCGGCGTGGCGGAAGATGGTGCAGGAGGTGGCCTCCATCGAGACGCAGGCCTTCCAGCTCTGGCTCTCGAAGGATCAGCGGGCGCTGGGGTGGACGGTGGGCAGCCCGCTGCTGACGGGGTATGTCGAGCCGCTCGACACGTGGGCGGACATGACGAGCCTGCTGCCCCGGGAGGGCTGGGCCCAGCCCAACGCGCCGCTCACCGTCGCGTACTTCTGCGGCCCCTTGCCCGGCCCCTCGGTTCCGCCACCGCCCACCGAGCGGGACTACCCGGCGCGCCAGAAGGAGCAGGCCCGGCAGAATGCCGTGAGCTTCCTGCGCCACGACATCGGCGTGCTCTGGCCCAAGTCCACCCAGCCGAACAGCCCGGCGGTGTTCGACTGGACGCTGCTGGTGCCCTCGAACGAGGGGGCAGGGGAGGCGCGCTTCGAGTCCCAGTACTGGCGGGCCAACGTGGATCCGAGCGAGCGCTACACCCTGGCGCTGCCGGGGACGCGGGAGGCGCGGATCCGGCCTGACTCCACCGGCTTCGAGAACCTGGCCATCTGCGGGGACTGGGTCGACAACGGCTTCTACATCGGAGCGGCCGAGGGCGCCGTCATCTCCGGGATGCTGGCCTTCCGTGCCGTCACGGGGAAGCCGCTGCGCATCGCCGGTGAGGCGTTCTGGTACCGCTGAGGCAAGACATCCATGAGCACGGCACAGCAGTCGCGGGGACGGAAGCGCAGGATCGTCATCCTGGGGGGCGGCGTGGGCGCCATGACGGCCGCGTTCGGGCTGACGAACTACCCCGGCTGGCAGGAGCAGTACGAGGTCATCCTCTACAACCTGGGGTGGCGGCTCGGAGGCAAGGGCGCCAGCGGCCGGAACAAGGACGCCTCCCAGCGCATCGAGGAGCACGGTCTCCACGTGTGGATGGGGCACTACGAGAACGCATTCCGGGTGATGCGCCAGGCCTATCGGGAGCTGGGACGGCCCAAGGACGCGCCGCTCGCCACGCTCGACGAGGCCTTCAAGAAGCAGGCGCTCATCACGCTCTATGAGCGCACGTCCACCGGCTGGGTGGACTGGGACTTTCCGTTCGCCACCAACTCCCAGGAGCCGGGAGCGGAAGGCGAGGGCGGCGAGCTCCCCACGCTTGTCACCTATCTGGAGCGGGGGCTCCAGGCGCTGCTGGATCTGCTTCACGAGGCGCCCGGGGCGGGGCTGGCCGCGGCGACGCCCGCGCCTGATGCGCTGCCCTCCCGGGTCGAAGGGGTGCTCCGGTCCCTGGGGCTCTCGATCTTCCCGAGGGCCGGGGTGCCAGGGATCGGGCGGACGCTGCAGCTCGCGCAGTTGCTCGCGGCGCGGTTGCCGCGGTTCCCCGGGGAGCAGGAGCAGGGCCAGCTCGACGCGCTCCTCTGGCTCCTTGAGGAAGTTCTGGCGCGGCTGTCCTCCCGGTTCACGCGGAGCCTGGAGAACAACGCGGTTCGCAAGATCTGGGCGGTGCTGGAGCTGGGGCTCGTCATCGCGCGAGGGGTACTCCGGGATGGAGTGCTCCGCACGGGCTTCAACGCCATCGACGGCGAGGACTTCCGGGCGTGGCTGGCGCGGCACGGGGTCAGTGACTTCACGCTGTACCGCTCTCCCCTGGTGAAGGGGATGTACCAGCTGCTCTTCGCGTACATCCAGGGTGATCCGAACCGGCAGCAGCTCGCGGCGGGCGTGGCCGCGCGCTTCATGCTGCGCATGGCGCTGACCTACAAGGGCGCGGTCTTCTACAAGATGCGCGCGGGCATGGGAGACGTGATCTTCACGCCCCTGTACGAGGTGCTCAAGCGGCGCGGCGTCCAGTTCCACTTCTTCCACAAGGTGAACAACCTCCGGGTCCATCCGCTGACGCGGAACGTGGATCGCGTGGAGATGACGCGGCAGGTGGAGCTGAAGAACCCGGGGGCGGGCTATCAGCCGCTGGTGGACGTGCTTGGGCTGCCGTGCTGGCCGGATCGGCCGCAGTACGATCAGATCGTCGACGGCCACGAGATCGAGGCGTCCGGCATCAACCTGGAGTCGTCCTGGGCCCGGCCTTGGAAGGGGGAGAGCCCTGTCACCCTGGAGCGGGGGCGGGACTACGACGTGCTGGTGATGGGGATCTCGCTGGGCGCGTTCCCGTATGTCTGCCAGGAGCTGCTCACGCACAGCCCGCGCTGGCGGCGGATGGTCGAGTCTCTCCAGACGAACCAGACGCTGGGTGTGCAGCTCTGGATGTCCAAGACGCTCGCGGAGCTGGGGTGGAAGGAGTCACCCACGGTGATGACGGGCTACGCCGAGCCTCTGAACACGTATGCGGACATGGCCCAGGTGATTCCCCGGGAGACGTGGCCCGCGGGGGCGGTCAAGGACATCGCCTACTTCACGGCTCCGTTGATGGATGCACCGGTGATTCCGCCGTTCACCGATCACGACTTCCCGCGGCGGGAGCACGAGCGGCTGAAGCAGCTCTCGCTCCGGTGGCTGAGGGAGTGGATCGGGACGCTGTGGCCGGCTGCGTCTAAGTACAACCCCACGGCGCTGGACTGGGAGCTGCTGGTGGACCCAGGCGGAGCGAAGGGGGTGGGGCGCTTCGACAGCCAGTACTGGCGGGCGAACATCGATCCGAGCGAGCGGTACGTGCTGTCCCTGCCAGGCTCGACGGCGGCGCGGCTCGGCTCGCACGACTCGGACTATCCGAACCTCTACCTGGCGGGAGACTGGACGCTGACGGGGCTCAACTGCGGGTGCGTGGAGGCGGCGGTCATGTCGGGGCTCCAGGCCTCACAGGCCATCTCCGGCTACCCGGAGCACATCGCCGGCGAGAGCGACTTCTGATTTGGTGCCCCGAGGCTCAGCGGCTCACACCGGCGGGCTGGCCCGCTGGCCTCCGCCCGGCAGCATCACGATGAACTCCGCGAACTTGCCCTCCTCGGACTCCACCGCCAGCTTGCCCCCCAGTGACACCACGACGATCTCGTGGCTGATGGACAGGCCCAGCCCCGTGCCCTCTCCCGCCGGCTTGGTGGTGAAGAACGGCGTGAAGAGCTTCTCCCGCAACGTCGGCGGGATGCCCTTGCCGTTGTCCCGCACCCGGATCTCCACGTCCTTCCCCGTCCACCGCGTGGTCACCTTCACCCGGGCCTCCTCCTTGCTCCCCGGCTGCAGCGCCTTCTCGCTGGCCGCGTAGCAGGCGTTGTCCACCAGGTTGAGCACCACCCGGCGGATGTCATCCGACACCAGGCTCACGTCCGGCACCGTGGCATCGAAGGCCGTCTCGATGACGACGTTGCGCCGCGAGCTCTTCGCCTTCAGCCCGTGGTGCACCAGGCGCACCGCCTCCTCCACGAGCTGGTTGACGTTGGTGGCCCGCTTGTCGCCCCGCTTGCCGCGCGCGTGCTGCAGCATCCCGTCGATGATGCCCACCGCCCGCTGCCCGTGCTCGCGGATCTTCCGCGTGTTCATCTCCAGCTCGCCCAGGATGTCGTCGAAGTCCCGCCGCTGCTCGGGAGTCATCGGCTGCGTCGAGGGCACCACGTCCCGCAGCTCGCGCACCCGCTCGTTCGACAGCGCCGCGAAGTTGCTCACGAAGTTCAGCGGGTTCTTCAGCTCGTGCGCGATGCCGGACGTGAGCGCTCCCAGCGAGGCCAGCTTCTCCTGAGTCACGATCTGCGCCTGCATGGCCTTGAGCGTCTCCACCGCGCGGTGCAGCTCCGCGTTCTTGCTGTGCAGCTCCGCGGTGCGGTCCGCCACCCGATCCTCCAGGGTGTGGCTGTAGTCCTCGAGCCGCCGGTACAGCTCCGCGTTCTCGATGGAGATCGCCGCCTGCGAGGTCAGCATCTCGATCATCTTCAGCCGGTGGGTGTTGAAGGCCCCCGGCGTCAGGTTGTTCTCCAGGTAGAACAGCCCCAGCACCTGCCCGCGGTGCCGGATCGGCGCGCACATCACCGAGCGCACCTTGCGCTCCGCCACGTACGGATCGCTGTGCCACGGCTCCGTCGCGCAGAGGTCATCGAGCAGCACGTGCGTGCCGCTCTGCAGCACTTGGTTGGCGATGCCTTGGCAGAGCGCCTGGCTCTCGGCCAGGGGCTGGGCCTGCTCGGGCGCGCTCTCCCGGTTGCTGATCTCCCCGGTGGCCTCGACGAAGAACTCCTGGCCTCGCCGCAGCACCAGCACGCCGCGCTGCGCTCCCGCGCTCTCCATGACGACGTGGATCAGGTTGGCCACCAGCTGCGGGAACAGGATCTCGCTGGAGATGGCCTGCGACGCCTTCATCGCCGAGGTCATATCCAGCGCCTCGGCCATCGAGTCCGAGCTCGTCTGCTGCGTGGAGCTGCCCCCCGTCTGGAGCGTGGGGTGGGTCGTCGAGCCCGTCGACGTCCGAGGCTTGCCGTCCCAGCGCCGCAGGGCGCTGCCGTGGGACAGCAGGAGGTTGGACTGCTCTGTCGCCAGCAGCCGGGCCTTCGCGGTGGCCCCCCAGCGCTCGTAGGCGTAGAGGGACTCGAGCAGGTAGGCCGAGGCCTGCAGGTGGCGGCCCTGCCCCTGGAGGAAGCGGAAGGCCTGCTCGCAGGCGATCGCCTCCACCCCCAGGAACTCGCTGGCACGCGCCGCGGTGATGGCGCGCTCGTACTCGGCGATCGCCTCGGGCTCCTGCCCCTTCAGGCGGAACAGCTCCGCGCTCACCAGCCGGTGGTACGCCGAGAAGTTCTCCGGGCACCGGCCCGCGTACTTCTCCAGCGAGGCCCGGTGCTGCTCCATCACCTGCAGCAGCACCTTGCGCCGCTCCTCGCTCGCCTCCGCGTACACCGCCGCCGCGCTCAGCGCGTGGTAGAAGGCGTGCGTGGCCACGTGGAAGAGGCCGGAGATGAACGGCAGCAGCGGCACCGTCTCCTCGGCCTTCGCCAGCGCCTCCACTGGCTGCCGCAGCAGGTAGTGACGCTCGGCCGCCGCGAGCTGGAGATAGGCCTGGGCCGTGTGTCCCGCCGTGCTGGCAGGCGGCATCGGCGGCGGCTCCTCGGCGCCCGTGAGGGCCAGCAGCGTCCGGTGCGCGCACAGGAACATCTGCAGCGAGTCCGGGTCCTTCTTCGTCTCGAGGAACTCGATGAAGCGCCGGTTCTCGCTCAGGATCTCCGGCAGCGGATCTCCCACCGCCACCCGCCGCCAGAGCCGCACGATGATGCAGTGCCCGGCGTAGATCCAGTCACCGCTCTCCATCAGCCCCTTGTACGCCTCGGTGAGCTCGGCCACGCCGGCGCGCGCCCCGCGCGTCCACTGGTCGATGAGCCCGGCGCGCAGGTAGCGCACGCGGGCATGCAGCATGGGATCCCGGAAGCGCGCGGACAGCTCCACGGCGAGCTGGCCGAACTCCCGGCCGGTGCTGGGGTCATCGAGCGCCGCCGCCAGCAGCACGCCATAGATGACGTAGCCGAAGGAGGAGAGCCGGCTGTTGCCATGCTCCAGCGAGAGCCGGACGATCCGCAGCACCAGCAGCGCGAAGAGGCCCTGGTCCGCCATGTACGCGGACGCCGCGATGCTGGCCAGCAGGCCGATCGACAGCTCCACGTTCGGATCCTTCATCCGCGGCAGCGCGAGCAGCTCCGCCGGCTTGCGGCCCGCGAGCAGCTGCATCACCGCGCCGATCTCCGCGCCAATCGCCGCCTGATCCGCCGTGGCGGGGATCTCCACCCCGAGCAGCCGCAGCCCCTCGATCCCCAGCCGGATCGCCTCGGTGTGCAGGCTGGTGAGCGAGGCCAGGGTGGCCTGCATCGCGATGACGGTGGCCTTCTGCGCGGGGGTGCGCGCCTGGGCCAGCAGCGTGGCGAAGCCGGCGGCCGCCGCGTCCAGCTCGCTGGCAAGGTAGTGGGACTCGGCCAGCTCCAGCTGGAGCGTGAAGGCCCGGTCATACTCGCTCTCCCAGGCGGAGGGGCCCAGCAGCGCGTTGCCGGCCCGGAAGAGCTCGCAGGCGGTGCGGTACGCTCCCGAGGCCTTCGCCCGGCGCCCGGCCCTCAGGTGGATGTCGGCCAGATCCAACCGCAGCGCGAGCGGCTCGATCTTCTCCTGCGCATACGCCAGGTGCGGGAGGATGACGAAGGCCCGCTCCTCCAGCGTCCCCGTGGCCCGGGCGTCCTGGATCAGCCGGAGGCCCACCCGCGTGTGGCGCTCGGCGTGCTCGCCCGCGGGCAGCAGGGAGTACGCCGCCTGCCGCACCCGGTCATGCAGGAAGCGGAAGGACACCTCCAGATCCGCGAGCAGCGGGGTGCCGCCCTGGGGATCCAGCAGCAGGTAGTCCTTGCTGAGCGGCAGCACGAAGCCCTGCTCGATCGCGCTCCACAGCGTCTGCGCCGTCTCCCGGGGTGCCGCGCCATGCACCACCACGAGATCGCGGAAGCTGAACACCACGCCCAGGCAGGCCGCCAGCTGCAGCAGATCGCACGTCTCCGGGGAGAGGCGCCGCAGCTCGTCCGCCATCAGCCCGGCGATGTCGCTGGGGATCTCCCGGGCCTCGATCTTGGCCAGATCCCACTCCCACCGGCTGGCGCGCGTGTCGAACTGGATCAGCTCCTGATCGTGCAGGAAGCGGAGGAACTCGCGGATGGAGAAGGGGTTGCCGCCCGTCCGCGAGTGGATGAGGTGGCCGAGCCCCAGCGCGCGGCCGGTGTCGGCGCCCGTGGCCTCGCGGACCATGCGCGCCACCTCCTCGGGAGCCAGGGGCCCGAGGTGGAGCTCGTGGACCGGAGTCCCGGTGGCGCGCAGCTCGCCCACCGCCAGCGCGAGCGGGTGGGACGCGGGCACCTCGGTGTCCCGGTAGGCGCCCACGGGCAGCAGGTAGCGGCAGTCCGGATCGCGCACGAGCTCCTGGAGCAGCGAGAGCGTGGCGACGTCCGCCCACTGCAGATCGTCCAGGAAGAGGGCCAGGGGGCGCTCGGCCGTGGCGAAGGCCTGCAGCGCCCGCAGGAGCACGCGGTGGAGGCGGTTCTTGGACTCGGCGGCGGGCAGCGGGGCCGAGGGAGGCTGATCGCCGAGCAGCGCCCGCGTCTCCGGCACCACCTCGACGATGATGGCGGTGTTCACCCCCAGCGCCTCGTCCAGCTGCCGGCGCGCCTGCTCCGCCTCCGCCTCGCCCTCGGCGAGCGCCTGCCGCACCAGCTGGCGCAGGGCCTGGTGGATGGCGTCGAAGGGCACGCCGCGGTTGATCTGATCGCACTTGCCCGAGGTGAAGCGCCCGCGGCTCGCCGCCGTCACCCGGTGCAGCTCGTTGACGAGCGAGGACTTGCCGATGCCCGCCGAGCCGGAGATCAGCAGCAGCTCCCCGCGGCCCGACGCGGCCCGTGCATGCGCGGAGGCGAGCAGCTCCACATCCGCGGCCCGGCCGTAGAGCCCCTGGGGCAGCCGGAACTGGACCGTCCGGTCCAGGATGCCGAGCGGAAAGGCGGTGAGGGGCGCCTTCGCCTTGACGCGGCGCTGGCACTCCTCCAGGTCCGAGATCAGCCCCCAGGCGCTCTGGTAGCGCGCGGCCGGATCCTTGGCGAGCAGCTTGAGCACGATGGCCGACACCGGCTCGGGGATGGAGGGGACGAGCTCGCGGGGCGAGGGCGGCATCTGCGCCACGTGGGCGTGGAGCAGCTCGAGCGGGGTGTTGGACTCGAAGGGCCGGCGGTTCGTCAGCAGCTCGAAGAAGGTGGCGCCCAGGGCGTAGAAGTCCGCGCGGTAGTCCACCCCGCGGTTCATGCGCCCCGTCTGCTCCGGCGCCATGTAGGCCAGCGTCCCGGTGAGGAAGGTGGGGCTGTCCGGGCTCACGGCCTCCACCGCGATGGCCACCGAGATGGAGAAGTCGGCGATCTTCACCACCCCGGTGTCGGGGTTGGCGATGATGTTCTGCGGCTTGATGTCCTTGTGGATGACACCCGCGCGGTGGATGTGCCCCAGGGCCGCGCTGATGCGCAGCGCGTAGTCGAGGAACGTCTCCACGTCCAACGGCCCGCGCTCATCGAGCAGGTGCCGGAGCGAGCGGCCTCCGAAGTCTTCCAGGACGAGGGCCACCCGATCGCTGAGCTCCTCGATGCCGAGCACGCGGATGATGCCGTCGCCTTCGACGCGGCGGGCGATGGCGTGCTCGCGGTGGATCTCCAGCGTGCGGCGCCGGTCGAGGTAGTCGCCGCCGGGGAGCTTGAGGATGACGGGGAGATGATCGCGGAGCCGGGTGGCTCGGATGAGCATCGAGCGCGTGCTCTCGTGGAGCGTCTCGTGGAACGTGTATCCTGCACGCTGTGGCATGGCGCTAGCCTACTACCGAGTGAGGGGGGCGCGACGCTGTCCCAACAGCCCGGACGGCGGTTGCCTGCACGGCAGGTCGCAGTCACCCCAGGGGGACGGTTTGTTGGGCGGGAAGGAGCCGGGCGGGTAGACTCCGGCGGCCGTGTCCGAGGACCGCGAAGGAGCTGACGCTCCGCTCAGCAGCAACGATACCGTCTTGGCTTCTCCGGGGCTGCCGCGTGTGGCCTCCGAGGAGGGCGAGGGCCTGTTCGCGGGGCGCTACCTGCTGCTGGGGAAGATCGGCCGGGGTGGCATGGGCACCGTGTACCGGGCGCGAGACACCCTGGTGGGCGACGTGGTCGCCCTGAAGATGCTCGAGCTGGAGGACAAGCAGCGGGGAGACCTGCTGGAGCGCTTCCGCCGCGAGGTGCGGCTGGCCCGGCGCATCTCCCACCCGCACGTGGCGCGCACGCACGATCTGGGCGAGCACGCGGGGCACCTCTTCCTCACCATGGAGTACGTGGAGGGCGAGGATCTGCAGTCCCTGCTGGGACGGGAGCGGGCGCTGGGGGCGGCGCGGTCGGCGCGCATTGCCCTGGCGGTGTGCGAGGGCCTGGCCGCGGCGCACGCGGCGGGCGTGGTGCACCGCGATCTGAAGCCGGCGAACGTGCTGGTGGAGAAGGGCGGCCGGGTGGTCCTCACGGACTTCGGCATCGCCCGGGCCATGGCGGGGGAGGCGGCCTCGCGCACGCAGGGGATGGTGGGCACGCCCATGTACATGTCCCCGGAGCAGCTCTCCGGCGGCGAGGTGGAGGCGCGCTCGGATTTGTATGCGGCGGGGCTGTTGCTCTACGAGATGCTCACCGGCGAGGCGCCCTTCACCGGCGAGTCCCCCATGGCGGTGGCCTTCGCGCGGCTGCGGCAGCCGCCTCCCGATCCGGCCGGGCGCCCGGGTGTTCCAGACGCGCTCGCGCAGCAGGTGAGGCACTGCCTGGCGCGAGAGCCCCAGGAGCGGCCTTCCGGGGCGCTGGAGGTGGCGGCGGCACTGCGGGCGTGGCTGACGTCGGTGGGAGAGCCGGCGGAAGCGGTCTCCACTTCAGGCACGCCGGTCCCCCGTCCCCTCTCTCCAGGCCCGGTGACGCCCACCACGGCGCCCGTGACGCCGAGGGCCCTCTTGTCCGCGGCGGTGGAGGCCGGGGTGACGGGCCCCGGTGTGGCGCGCTCCACGCCTCGGGCCTCCCTCCGCGCGGGAGCCCAGGGGCTGGCGGTGCTGCCGCTGCGGTTCATCGGGCCTCGCGAGCAGGAGTACCTGGGCGACGCGATGGCCGAGGTCCTCATCGACGTGCTGGCGAGGACCCGGGGCGTCCAGGTGCAGAGCAGCGGGGCGACGGCGCGCTTCCGCAGCGAGCGGGATCCCCGCGTGGTGGGGCGGGAGCTGGGCGTGGGGCTCGTGGCGGATGGGACTGTGCAGAGCCTGGGGAAAGGGGTGCGTGCCACCCTGAGGTTGGTGGAGGTGGCCTCGGGCATCCAGCTCTGGAGCGGGCGCTTCGAGGACTCGGGCGAGGACGTGTTCGCGCTGCAGGATCGGCTGGGGCGGCGGATGGTGGAGGCCCTGCGGGGCGAGCTGCTCATTGCCGCCTACCGGGAGCACGTCTCCCCGGAGGCGATGGCGCTGTACCGGCAGTCCGGGGCGCACGTGCACTCGATGCCGCGCGCGCTGACGGACGAGGTGATGGCGCCTCTGGAGCGCTGCATCGACGAGTTTCCGGACTTCTTGCCAGCCCTGGCCTTGCACGCCGTGGCCTCGATGCGGACCTGGTTCATGCGCGCGACGGACTCCACCCAGGACTGGGCGTCGGTGGCTCGGGCCAGCGTGGAGCGCGCCCTCCGGCAGGCGCCGGACCTGGCCGAGACGCTCATGGCCAAGGGGATGATGGCGACCCAGGCGGGGGACTGGCGGACGGCGGTGGTGGCCCTGCGCTCCGCCCTGGACGCGGCGCCCACCTTCGCGGGGGCCTTGCAGTACCTGGGGAGTCTCCAGTGCGAGGCGGGGCGCGCGGACGAAGGCCTGGAGCGGCTGCGGCTGGCCCACGAGCTGGATCCCAACATGGCCATCGCCCTCTACGAGATCGCCCGCTGCAGCGCGCTCCGGGGGAGGATGGACGACTACCGGCGAACCATCGCGCAGCTGATGAACTACCCGCTGCTCCAGCTCCAGACGATCCTCATGCGCATGCGCGTGGCCTCGTGGACAGGAGACCGCGAGGAGCTGCGGCTGTCCTTCGAGGATCTGCGCAAGGAGCCCACCGCGATCGCGCGCCACGCGCAGGAGTATGCGGCCGCGGTGCTGGGGGACATCGGGCTGGAGGCCGCGATGGCGGTCTTCGATGCCCGGCTCGCGGAGGGGCTCAGCCCCCGGTTCGCCTCCATGATGTGCCAGCTCGCGGCGGAGGTGCTGTGCCTGAAGGGCGAGCCGCAGCGCGCGCTGCTGTACCTGCGGCGCGCGGCGGACACGGCGCTGATCGATCTGGAGTGGATTGACCGGTGCCCGGCGCTGGTGACGCTCCGGACGCTCCCGGGGTTCAGAGAGGAGCGGCTCAAGGTGCGCACGCGGGTCGAGGCCATCTGGGCCGCGTAAATGGGCCTGCTCCTGTCGCTGCTCCTGGCGGCCTCGCCGCTGACCGTCTCCGCCGCGGGAGATCTGCAGCTCAGCGCCGGCACGCCCGAGGCACAGGTGGCGCCGCTGGCCACCCTGCTCCAGGGAGACGTCCGCTTCGTCAACCTGGAGGGCCCCCTCACTGCCTCGGGCCGTGAGTCCGGGCTCGCCGAGGAGGGGAAGCCCCAGGGCCCCCTGAGGTTCAATGCGCCGCCCGCCGTGGCGCGCTGGCTCCAGGGCAAGGTGGATGGGGTGTCTCTGGCAAACAACCACGCGCTGGATCAAGGTGAGCCCGGGCTCGCGGAGACGGTGGAGCACTTGCGGGCGCAGGGCATCCAGGCGGCCACGGCCTCCGCGGATGTGGAGCTCGTCCGCCAGGGCCAGCGGGTGCGGCTCATCGCGCGCGAGGTGAGCGAGGCCTGGCCGGAGGCAGACGCGGCGGCGCTGGAGGCCCGGGTCCGCCAGGCCCGCGTGGCGGGGCCGGTGCTGGTGTCCCTGCACTGGGGGCGCACGGGGGCGCTGCTGCCCACGAAGGAGCAGCGGAGGCTCGCGGCGAGGCTGATCGACGCGGGGGCCACGGCGGTGCTGGGCCACGGGCCGCACACGCCCCAGGGCATCGAGCGGCGGGGGAGGGGAGTGATCGCGTACTCGCTGGGAAACCTGGCCTTCTCCTGCCGCTGCACGGAGGAGCGGGACGCCTACGTGCTGCGCTTCCGCATCGACGCGAAGGGCGCGGCGGTGGACGTGGAGGCGGTGCCGCTGCGGGCCGGGCTGCGAGAGCCCCCCCAGCTCGCCAAGGATGATCCCGGAGTGGCCCAGCTCATCGAGAGCCTCTCCGAAGATCTCGGGAGCGACGCGCGCATCGAGGGCGGGCGCGTGCGCATCCGCTGACCGGCAGGGCCGTGCCGCTCACATCGCGGTGGCGCCGCCGTCGAGGACGACCTCCGAGCCCGTCATCAGCGAGGACTCGTCGGAGGCCAGGAACAAGACGGCGTAGGCCACCTCGTCCGGGTGGCCGAGCCGGCCGATCGGGATGCTCTTGGCCATCCGCTCCTTGGCCACGGTGGCGGAGCCCGAGGCGTTCGCGAGCGCGTCCACCATGGGGGTGTCCACGTACACGGGGTGGATGGAGTTGCAGCGGATGCCATAGCCCTTCTGCGCGCAGTGCAGCGCCACGGACTTCGACAGCAGCCGCACGCCGCCCTTGCTGGAGCTGTAGGCGGGGAAGGCCGCCACGCCCACGAGCCCGGCCACGGAGCTCACATTGATGATGGAGCCCTTCGCGCCGCACTGCCGCATGCCGCGGATGCCGTGCTTGCAGCCCAGGAAGACGCCGTCCAGGTTCACCGCGTGAACCAGGCGCCACTCCTGCAGCGAGAGCGTCTCCACGTCCTTCACCACGCCGATGCCGGCGTTGTTCACCACCACGTCGAGCCGGCCGAAGGTGGCCAGCACCGCATCCACCACGGAGCTCCAGTCCTCCTCGCGCGTGACGTCCAGGCGCCAGAAGCGGGCGGCCTCGCCCAGCTCCTTCGCCAGGGCCTGGCCTGCCGCCTCGTTCAGATCCGTAATGGCGACCTTGGCGCCCTCGCGCACGAGCATCCGCGCCATCGCCGCGCCGAGTCCCGACGCGCTCCCCGTCACCAGCGCCACCTTGCCCTCGACTCGTCCTGGCATGAGCGTCCTCCCTTCAGTCCTGGGTCAGATCTTCACCGGCGTGAGCAGCACCTTGCCCTGGCGGCCGCCCTCCATGGCGCGCGCCAGCGCTTCCTGGAGGTTCTCCAGCGGGAAGCTGGCATCCACCGGGGCGTGCAGGGTGCCGTCCGCGACCAGCTTCGCCATGCGCGCCATGAGGGCGGCCTGGGCCTCGCGCGGCGTGCTGTTCATCCACTGCACGAGCCAGAAGCCGCGCAGCGTCACGTTTCGGAAGATGAGGGCCGCGGGGGAGAGGCTGGCGGCCTTGCCGCTCATGGAGCCGTAGTGCACCACCGTGCCGCCCGCGCTCACGGCGTCGCCCAGCCGCAGCGTCGCCGAGCCGCCCACCGCGTCGATGCCCAGCTTCACCGGCGCGCCGCCCGTGGCCTCTCGCACCCGCTCCGCCAGGCCGTCGCCGTCCTCCAGCACGACGTCCCCGCCCAGCGCCTTCAGCTCGGCCGCCAGCTCCGCGCGCCGCACCACGTTGATCGTCTTGATGCCCTCGAGCTTCGCCAGGGAGATGAGGTAGCGCCCCACCGCCGAGTTGGCCGCGTTCTGGATCACCCACTCGCCGGGCTGCGGCTTGCCGAACTCGCGCAGCAGCAGCTCCGCGGTGGGCGGGTTGATGGAGAGCATGGACATCTGGAGCAGGTCCGCCCCCGGAGGCACGGGCAGCAGGCGCTGGGCCTTGGCCTTCATATGGGTGCGCCACGTGCCGCTGCCCATGGGCAGGAAGACGAGATCCCCCGGCTTCACGGGCGCCTCTCCCTCCACGCGCGCCACCCGGCCTACACCTTCGTTGCCCGGCACGCCCGGCAGCTTGGGCAGCACTCCATAGAGGCCCGCGATCGTCGCGATATCGGAGGGGTTGATGGGGGTGGCCAGCACCTCCAGGAGCGCCTCGCCAGGAGCGAGCGGGCCCACCTCTTCCTCCACCACCTGGATGGCATCCTTCGGAGCCCCGAACTTCGACAAGCGCGCTGCTTTCATGTCCACCCTCCAGCCCTGAGGCGCGCGGAGCCTACTGCTTTCCTCGCCGCGCGCCATTCCATAAGGTGTGCCGCCGCTTCTGGCATCCCTATCGGAATGGAGCCCTCCCATGAAGATTCATCAGAGCCCGTTTTCCACTGCCGCCATGAAGGTCCGCTCGGTCGTCCACGAGCTGGGCCTCTCGTGCGAGTTCGTCGACGTCGCCATGGTGCAGCGTGAGCACAAGTCGCCCGCGTTCCTCGCGATGAACCCCAACGGCAAGGTCCCCGTCCTCGACGACGGCGGCTTCTACGTCTGGGAGTCCAACGCCATCATCTGCTACCTGGCCGCGAAGAAGCCGGAGGCCGGGCTGCTGCTCACGGATCCGCGCGGCATGGCGATGATGCACCAGTGGCTCCAGTGGCAGGCCACGACCCTGGGGCCCGTCACCAACGAGGTGATGATGGAGACCGTGTACGCGAAGATGCGGGGCCGCGAGACGGATCAGCAGAAGTACGCCGCGGGGATGGAGAAGGTCCGGCAGGCGCTCGACGTGCTGGAGACGTCGCTGGCGGGCAAGGAGTACCTCTGCGGCAAGCTCTCCCTCGCGGACTTCTCGCTCATCTCCAGCCTGCTCCCGCGGACGATGATGGGGTTCGACCTGGACGCCTACCCGAACGTGAAGGCCTGGGCCGCCCGCCTGGAGGCCCGTGAGAGCGTCCGCAAGTCCCTGCCGCCCGTGTAGCGCGAGCCTCGGAGGTCAGCGCTTCCCTTTGCGCCAGGCCTCCAGCTCCGCCTTCTTGCGCTCTCCCACCTCATCGAGCTGCTTCTGCCAGGCTTTTCGGTGAGGCCGGAGCGCGCCGGCGATGGAGCGGGCCACCACGAGGTTCCGGTACCACTTGGCGTCCGCGGGCACGATGATCCACGGCGCCAGCTCCGTCGAGGTGCGCGAGATCGCCTCCTCGTACGCCTCGGTGTAGTCGTCCCAGAGCTCGCGCTCCTCCCAGTCGCCCGAGTTGAGCTTCCACGCCGTGCGCGGATCCTCCTCGCGCTTGAGCAGGCGCTTCTTCTGCTCGCCCTTGCTGATGTGGAGGAAGAACTTGAGGACGATCGTCCCGTGCTCGGCCAGCAGCTCCTCGAAGTCCCGGATGTGCTCGTAGCGCTCCTTCCAGAGCGACTTCGGCACCAGCTCATGCACCCGGACGACGAGCACGTCCTCGTAGTGGGAGCGGTTGAAGATGGCGAACTCGCCCTTGCGCGGCGCCTGGCGGTGGACGCGCCAGAGGAAGTCGTGCTCGTTCTCCTCGTGCGTGGGCACGCCGAAGGAGGTGACGTGGACGCCCCGGGGGTTGAGGCAGCCCACCACGTGCTTGATGGCCCCATCCTTGCCGGCGCTGTCCCGCCCCTGGAGGATGACGAGCACGGAGTGCATCCGTGAGCCCCAGAGCAGATCCTGGAGATCGAAGAGCTCCTGGCCCAGCTTCTCGAACTCCTCCCGGGCATTTTCCTCGGTCAGCTTCTTGGGTGGCTTCTCGGAGATGTCGCTGAGCTTGACCTTCGCTCCCGGCTTGTCGAACACGGAGATGTCCATGGTGCACTCCTCTGGATGAGCCGCGGCGCTCAGCGGGCTAGCGCTTCTTCTTCTTCTTGTTCTTGCTCTTCTTCTGCTCGCCCAGCGGATCGGGCCTGGGCGGGGGACGCTTCTGCTGGAGGATCTGGCCGCTCCGCTCGTTGAGCAGGGCCAGCGCGTCGGTGATCTCGAGCCGGGCCAGGGCGCCCAGCTGCTTCAGGGACTCGCGGGTGGCGTCCAGGATCTCCTTGGCGCTGAGCTGATCCCCGTCCTCGGCGGCCTCGTCGGCGCGGGCCGTGTGCTTCTCCACGTAGGCCACGAGCGCGGGCCGCAGCACCTCGAGGTTCAGTCCCCCTCGCCCCCGGGCCTTGTCGGGGTTGAGCTCGCCCTCCACGATGAGGTTCTGGGTCCGGCGCTTCTCGGAGAGCGCGTCCTCGTAGGTGAGGTCGACCTGGGCCAGGTCGATGGCGCGGACCTGCTTGCCGACGTTGTCGGTGGACAGGTGGAGGACGATCCGGACCGTCTCTCCAGGGCCGATCTCGCCGATGGGGATGCGCGCGAGGTTGCCTTTGACGGTGGCCTCCTGGCCCATCACGTTCACCAGGGTGACCGTAGGGCCGACCTTCACGCGGAGCTCCGCGGCATTGGCCGCGCGCCGCACGAGATCCAGCTGCTGCCGCTTCGCCACACGCGCCGTCGCGGAGGAGTCGTTCAGGGTGGCCGCGAAGCCCCAGCCCTGCTTGGCCACTCCCGCCATCAGATCGATGTCCGCGTCCTCGCCGACGGCCACTGTGTTCGTGTGGATGTTGTGCTCCTCCCGTGCCCGCTTCGCCAGCTCCGCCAGGCCATCCTGGTCCACCTCGCCGTCGGTGGGCCTCCCATCGCTGAGGATGATCACCTGGCGGTAGAAGTTCTCCTCCGAGGGAGTGGCGAGCTCCTCGTTGGCCGCGTCAATGCCCGCGGACAGGTCGCTGCGGCCCTCCGCCTGCAGCTTCGCCACGTAGGCCCTCAGCTTCTTCCGGTTCTCAGGGGTCAGCGGCACGACGGGGAGGACGTAAGGCCTGTCGCTCACGCTGATGATGGCGAGGTGCTCCTCGTCCTTGAGCCCGTCGATCACGTCGAGCGCGGCCCTGCGGGCGATCAGCAGGCGCCGGCCCGCCGTCGAGGCCGAGTGGTCGATGACGAGCGCCACGCTGGCGGGAAGATGCTCTCCCGGTGGGAAGTCCAGAGCGCGCAGCTCGAGGATGGCGAAGACATCCTGCCGGCCATTGCCCAGGTAGCGAGGCGTCAGCTTCGCCGACAGCTGCAAGGAGCCTCGGTTGTAGGCCTCCAGCCAGGTCTGCTTCCAGCTCGTCGCCCAGTCTGGCACCTCCGGCTCTTCCGCGAGCGCGGCACCGGACAGGAGCAGCGCTGCGAGCAGGAGAATGGAGGCCCCTCGTGGAATGTCCTGATGACGCATGGGCTCCCCCGCGGTGGAGAGCCGTTCATACACCGTAGAAACCCGGGGCTGCCAGTCTTCATACCCAGGGAGGACAGACTCCGGCTGCGGGTGCGGCCCCAGCCGGAGTCCGGTTTGCCCCAGGGCCTACGGGCCCGAGTAGATGCCGATGGAGCCGGGCGTCGTGTCGCTGCCCAGGAACCCGACGAGGATGCGGCGGGTGCTGCCCGAGCGGTCCACCTGGATGTCCGACACGCGCATGTTGAGGACCGAGCTGGGGAGCACGCCGCTGCCATACTGCTCCACCGTGCTGCCGCGCACGCGGCTCAGGCCTCCGCCCCAGGACATGCCCGCCCAGACGCTCTGGTCGAGCGGATCGCCAGCGACGGACGCCACGTACCCGCGTCCATCCGCGAGCTGGGTCGAGAGGGTGCGCAGCACCTGGCCGGTCGAGCTGAGCTGGGCGAGCCCCCGGACCCAGCTGCCCACCCAGACGGTCTGATCGCTCATGACGGCCATGCCGGACACGTGGTCATCCACGCGCTGTTCGCGGGTGGGCCACGTGGGCTCGGACACGGCGTCGGGCCAGATGTCGATCCGGTTCCACGCGTAGGAGCTGCCCTCGCTCTCGACCTGGGCCTGCCAGTAGTTGTTGCCGTTGGTGCCGTAGCGGAAGCGGGTGGTGCGGTTGGCGCCGCCGAACCACACGTCCCCGTTCGAGGCCACCGACACGCCGTAGTACGCGTCGGTGAGCAGGACCGCGCGGGTCTGGTCGGAGTTCCACGCGTTGATGGCGGGGTGCACGTGCTCCATGACCCCGGCGCAGCTGTACTCCCAGGTGCCCGGCGCGCAGCTGTAGCCCGGGAAGTTCGCGCGGCCCCAGGCAAAGCCGTGGTTGGCACCGAACCAGACACTGTTCGTCCGGGAGTCGTACGCGATGCGCCAGATGTTGCAGAGCTTCTCCCGGCCACGCGGCTCGGCGGCGACCTTGTTGGGGCCTGTGGACAGATCGTAGTGCACCACCTGGATGCCGGTGGAGGTGAGCGTCACGCGATCCGCGTCTCCACTCTTGTAGATGCTGGCGTCCGGGGTGCGGCCCGCGTAGTAGGCCTGATCCCACTCGTCCTCGCAGGTGGGCATGCCCGTGGCGGGCTTCTTGCCCTCGTAGCCCACGAAGGCGAAGCCCGCCGGGCCTCCGGCGACGGAGATGACCTTCAGGTACTTCACCCCGGGGGGCGTGCTCCCGTCGAGCATGTAGCCGTAGGGTCGCAGGCCATCGGCCATGGTGAAGCGGCGGAACTGCGTCTGTCCCGGCTGGAGGACGAAGAGCCCCTCCTCACCGCCCGCCACCCAGAGGTTGCCGCCCGCGTCGGCGCTCACGCCATACACGTACCGGGGGCCACCCTGGGCGGCGCCGTAGAACGTCCAGCCCCCGCTGCTGGGCGGAGGCGGCGTCGGCGAGCTCGTCTCCACCGTCACGACCAGCTGGGGCCGGTAGGCGGAGTACGAGTTCGTATTGCGCGACCAGAACACGGTGCCGTCGGTGCCCGTGGGCATCAGCGCGAGGTTCACCGTGCCGTTGCCTGAGACGGCGGCTGTGACATCCCACTCGACCCAGGTGTTCGCCGCCACCGCGCCCGCCGTGGACAGGCGCGTCTGCACCGCGGGCTTTGTCTGGAACGTAATGCTGCTCTCCTGCCACGCCGAGCCCGTGGTGTAGACGGCGGGGCCGTTGACGGTGGCATCCGTCGCGTACAGGCGGAGCTTCGCCCGGCGCACGGTGCCGCTCAGCCCGCTCACGTCGAAGCGCAGGAAGGTCTCATACTGCGGGGACCCATCCACCTTCAGCACCGTGTCACTGCCGTAGTTCTGCGCCGGGTTGTTGGCATCCACGCGCGCATCCGCCACGGGAGTGAACGTCCGGGACTCCTCGACGACGCCGTTCTCCTCCGTGACGATGGGGGCCGGGGGCTCCGGCTCCCCGCTGCACTGCACCCATACCCCGACCGCGGCGGCACAGACCGCCCACCTCACTCCGCTCTTCCACCCACCCACGTCCGACCCCCTGGTTGAGCTCCCCGTGCGCCTCGGTTCGAGTGGGCGCACGTCTACACTGCGGTACCCTGCAGGCGCGGTGCCGGTCCGAGGGCCGACATCCGGGGGCTCAGGTGGGCCGGTGGGCGTTCAGGAGGGGGCAATCCGCTTCCACGCCCTGGGAAGGCGCGTCGCGGGGCAGGGGCTGCGGGGGAAGCGGGGGGGAACGCGGCTCCAACTTCACTCCCAAGAGCAGGAGCGGGAGCGTCAGCGCTCCGCCTTCTCCTTCGCCTTCGCCTTCTCCTCGTCCCGGCGCTGGGACTTCGGCTTGCGCACCTCCTCGGGATCGGGCGGCTGGGTGTGGGCGCACTGCGTCAGGGTGGGAGGATCGAAGCACTCGAGCAGGTTGTCGTGCTTCTCGCAGCGGCCGCGGGGCGTCGCGGCGCACTTCACCTCCGCGCGGTCGGCCTTGCAGTCATAGCCGCACCCGAGGGCCGTGGACGCCGTGAGGCAGGCGGGCCGGGGGATGGAGGCGCCGAACTCGTGGAGGGTGGCCTCCGGCGGGTCGAAGCACTTCAGCTCGTTGAAGTGCTCGCGGCAGATGCCGTAGGGCGTCCGGGCGCAGGCGACCTGGCCCTTGGCCACGATGCAGTGGAAGCCACAGTCGGCCTGCCCGGCGATGCCCTTGCACTCGGGGCGCAGCCCCTCATCGGGGGGGTGGTGGATGGCCGAGGCCGGGGGATCGAAGCAGTACACCCGGTCATTGAAGGTGGCGCACGTCCCATAGGGCGTGCTGGCGCAGCGGACCTCACTGAAGCTGGCGCGGCAGGAGTAGCCACAGGCCGTCCGCCCATTGGCGGACAGGCACTTTGCGGGCGGAGCGGAGGCGAGGAGCGTGATTCCGAGGAGGGTGAGGATCATGAGCGGCCCTGCAGGCAAGGAAGTGGCAGGGCCGTGACGAAGAAGTCCGCCGCTTATTCAATCTCAGAAGACGCCGTCGAAGAGGCGCGAGGCGCTCACCCCGCCGATGGCCGTCTTGTAGGGGAAGGAGGAGGCCCGGTAGAGCGTGGAGCCGCGCTTCACGCCGGTGAACAGCAGCTTCATCTTGCCGCTGCCGTGGGAGCTGGCCGCCAGCCCCTGGTTGGCGAGCAGCCCGGAGAGGCACTGGCTGCCGACGAGCTTCCAGGTGGAGCCGTTCTGCGAGCCGTACCCCCACGCGCACGTCTGGGTGCCGTCGTACTGCACGGTGAGCTTGAGGAAGGTGAGGCTCTCCTGATCCACGGTGTCCGCGGGGACGATGTCCACCTCGGCGGCGGTGGAGGCCCCGCCGGTGCTGGTGCGGTACTGGATGCGCAGCTTGTGGTTGTCGGCGGCGCGGCAGAGGGCGAAGTAGCGGGCGTTGGCGGCGGTGCCGGCGCGCACCATGAGGCAGGCCTTGCCCCACTCGTCCACGTGGCTGTTGGGGGTGGAGACGGAGGCCGTCCACGTGGTGGTGGTGACGGCGGAGTTGGGCTCGTGGGCGAAGAGGAAGCTGTCACTGCCGTTCCAGATGTCGCCCGAGTCCACCTCGGCGCCGATGACGTCCACCAGCTCCTGGTTGCTGCCGCAGGCCCAGCCGTCCAGGCACTGGAACGGCCAGCCCAGGCTGTTGTGCGTCACGGCCCACGAGTCCACGTGGTAGTTCACCTTGTCGGTGGCGATGTGGTTCACGTTGAGCGGGGCCACGCGGCTCCACGTCGCCGAGTCGTTCACGCCCCACACGCGGCCCACGAAGTTGGCCAGGTGCACGTCCGTGGCGACCGGGGCGTACTGGGCGTTGATGTTGAAGAAGACGACGTAGGGCTTGGTGCCGATGCCGGAGCTGCCCGTGAGGTCCGGGGCGATGAAGGCCATGCGGCTGGTGGCGGTGGCGCCGTTGGAGACGTAGGTGTTGAGCTTGCTGGTGGCGGAGGAGACGTCGCCGCCGGTGAGGACGAAGATGAAGCGCCCGCGCAGCTCGGCGTGGGTAGGCCAGGTGCAGGCGCCCGTCACGGCGGCCTGGAGGCTGCTGACGCCCGGGCACCCGGCCATGACATCCGCGGGCTTGAAGAGCCAGGCGGAGGGCAGGTGGGCGGTGATGCGGTTGTCGAGATCCTGGGGCAAGCGGCCCGTTTCAAAGGGATCCTTGAGGTCGACCCAGACGGTGACGGGCTCATGGTTGGGGTTGGCGAGGTGGAAGGCGCGCAGCTCGTCCAGACAGTCCGAGAGGCGGTGGCAGGTCGTCGCCGGCTCGGTGCTGGAGTGGTAGACGAACCAGTTGCCGGAGACGGAAGACCAGCCGCTCTTGCCGTTGTGGATGTCCAGCTCGAGCGAGCGGATGCGGTGGTAGACGAGCTGATCGAGCAGCGCCTCATAGCGCTGGTACGAGTTGTGGGACGACTTCTGGCGGAGCTCGTTGTACGCGGGCTGGGCGAGGGCGGGGGTGAAGGAGACGAACAGCGCGCACAGGGCGAGGAGGAGGGGAGCGCGAAGCGGCATGGGGACCTTCCCAGGGGCGGAGGTGATCCACGCACCTTGAAGGAGTTACCGCCCTTTCGGGAAGTCCCTTTCTGCATCCTCATGGCTGGCCCGGCTTGGCGAATGGGCGCAAAAAGTGCGTGCTTCGTCCCGCTCAAACGCACTCATTGCAGCACAGGAACATCGGCCGGCACTGAATAGGATTTCTTGGCATGTGAGGTGCAGACCTTGGATTATGTCAAAATTCTGGATGATAGCCATTGTCACCACCGTACTCATGGCTTGCGACAGCATCGTGGATTGTCCGGCCAAGGACGGCTACACCTCTTGCGGCTACTGCAGCGAGGACAGGGTGACGAGTAGCAACCCGCACGCTGGCATGTGTACCTATTGCAGCGGCGTTTGTGGAGGAGACCCCTGCAACCCTGTCTGCGGTGGGGGCGGCAGTTGCGATGCCTCGTGGGTCGCGTCCTGCGGTAAGACAACCAATGGAATCCAGTTCGTTGGAGCGCCTCACCCCAAGGCGTGCGGCGACTGCCCCACTGGGACTTACGATTCGGGTGACGACAACGTCACGGCAGGTGGGCCTTACAACATCTGCACCTGCAACGGCTTCTAGCCCACCCACAGCGTCAGCTGCTCCAACCTTCAGACGCAGCTATGCGCCCCCGACTTCGCCCCAGCGCTGGCGGGCCAGCTCCAGGGCGCGGGCATTCTCGGGTACTTCCCGCAGTAACCGTTCGCGCGCGGCTGCATCAGGAATGTCGTGGGCGCTCGCGTGCAGGCTCTGCAGGGCCCTCCGCAGGGCCTGCTCGCCCGCGGAGGTGTCTCCTTCCGCCAGGCAGGCCTCGGCCAACGCCAGGCGCAAGCCTACGGCCATGAGTCCCTCGCCTCCCTCTTGCTCCAGCCACCATACGCCGAGCGCCGCCTCCTCCCTCGCTTCCGCCACGCGCCCCTGGGCGAGCAACACCTGACTCAGCAGCATTCGGAGCGTGCGCTGGGCGGAGTGAAAGGGGGCCATCTGCTCGCAGGCCTTGCGCGCCCAGCTCTCGGCCTCCGCCAGCGCGCCATCACCCGCCGCCACCCTCGCCCTGACCGTGTGGGCCATACCCGAGTGGAAGTGGTCGAGGTGTTCAAGCTCGTCCCCGCTTGCCAGGGCCCAGGCCTCCTGCCGCTGGGCCCGTTCGGGGCTTCCGGCCAGGAGCAGGGCCAGATTCAACCGGGTGTTGATGCGGTGCATGAGCGGGCTCGACCGCTCACCCAGGGCCAGCGTCTCGCGAAGCTGGGACTCGGCCCCCGCCCTGTCCCCCAGTGCTTCCAGCGCCCACGCGCGCACGCTCTGTGCCAGCATCGCCTTGGTGTCCATGCCCACCGCCAGAAACCCTTGACTGCCCTGGGTCTCGCATTCGAGGACCTGCCAGAGCCGGGGCTCGAAGAAGTAGGAGAAGATGGCCTGCGCATGATGGAGCCAGGCTTGCTCCAGGGAGCTCTCGTGTCCAAGCTCGAGGGCGCGCGCCAGGAATGCAGCGGCCTTCCCCCTGTGGCCGAACCAGACCTCCACGACGATCGCGGAGGTGAGTGCCTCCAGGTGGGCCACCCGGGCTTCGTGCTCGGGATGGGCCCGCAGCAGCTCCTGACCGATCTCGGCCGCCTGCTCAGGCCTGCCACCCCCGAAATGAAAATGACCGAGGTACAGCCCGTAGGCCAGACAGGCCCACAGCCGGCTGCCCGGCTTCAATTGGGCCAGCACGTCGTTGCCCAGCCCGAACAGCTTCGTGGCGTCGCCCCACCAGAAGGCCGCGGTGGCCTGCAGCGCGTGGAGCCGTGCCAGCGTCTCACCCTCGGGGCCCAGGCGCAGGGCCTCCTGGAGGCATCGCTCCATGCCCTGCGCGTCGCGCTCGAAGAGCTGCTCGGCGGCCTGGGTGTAGAAATGGAGGGCGCGTTCGCGCTGCTGGCCGAGCGAGGCGTGCTCGGCCAGCACGCGCGGCTCCCTCTCGCCGGCCCGCTCCAGCCACGCGCCCGCAACCGCGTGGCCCGTGGGCTTGTGGCTGTCGTGCACCAGCCCGTAGGCGGCGTCCCGGACCAGGGCATGACGGAAGCGGTACTCGGCCTCGCCAGGGAAGCGACTGGACGGCTGGGGCTCCACCCACTCCCACTCCATGAGCTGCTGCAGCCAGTGCTCCAGCTCCTGACCCGAGGGATCAGCGCCCAGCTGCGCCCGCACGCCTCCGGACCAGAAGGTGCGTCCAAACAGGCTGGCCGCCAGCAGCACATGGCGGGCTCCGGACTCCAGCCGCATGAGCCGCGCCTGGAGCATGGCCATCACCGTCTCCGGCGGAGACTCCCCGCGCCCTGTGGCCACCCCGCGGATGAGCTCCTCGAGGAAGAGCGCGTTGCCGGCGGCCTGCTCGACGAGCCGGACGACGAGCGCGTCGGGGATGTCCGTGCCGAGCACCTCGCGCACCAGGCGGACCCCCGCCTTCCGGCTCAGCCCCCGCAGGGGCACTCTCAGCAGGAACTGCTGCGAGGGGACGGAGGCGAAGAGCTGATCGATCTCGGGCCGGGCCAGGGCCAGCACCATGAAGGGGTGCTCGGCCAGCTCGCGCAGCGCCTCGTCCATCAGCCTCACGGTGAGTGCGTCCCCCCAGTGCAGGTCCTCCAGCACCAGCAGCACCGGGTGCTGAGTGCACTCCGCCCTGAGGAAGGACACCAGCGCCCTGCTCACCTGGGCGCTCATGAACCGCGGGTCTCCGCGGGCGGCGCGCAGCCGCGGGTTGTGTTCGTCGGGGAAGAGGACGCCGCACAGCTCTCCGAGGAAGCCGGCCACCTCCAGCGTCTGCTCTGGGGGCAGGTGCTGTCCGAGCCGTTGGAGCAGCCGCGACCTCCGGGTCTCCACGGGCTCGCCGCCGGAGATGCCGCAGAGCCAGCGCAGGGCCTGGGCGAGCAGTCCATCCGCCGAGCCCGCGCTCATGGGATCGCCGCGGCCGAACAGCACCAGGACTGGGCGTCCCTGTGCCTCCAGGCGGCGGAGGAACTCGTGGCGGAGCCGGGACTTGCCCATCCCGGCCGGAGCCGTCACCAGTATGGCCTGTGCAGCGGACTCCGCCACGCAGGTGGAGAAAGCCAGCTCGAGCGTGGAGAACTCCTGCTCGCGGCCCACGCAGGGGGTGGGCTTGCCCAACAGGGGCCGGGACTCGTCCAAGCCCGGCTGCTTGCCGTGCAGCACGAAGAGGCCGGGCTGGGACCTGGAGAGGTGGAAGCCGGGCCCGAGCAGCCCCGCCGTCACCTCGTCCAACACCGGGGCAGTGGAGTCCCTGGGCAGAAGCTCCAGCTGACGCAGAAGCTGACCGGCGCGGTCCATGGCCTCGCCCACGGGCAGGTGTGAGCCCCACCGGCCGCGGCCAGTGGCGAGCACCACGGAGCCCTCGGGCCAGTGCTGCTGGAGGGCCAGGGCGCAGCGGGCCGCCAGGACGGCCAGATCCGTCGCCGAGCCCTGGGTGGCCACCAAGGTGAGGACGAGCGAGCCATCCGCCATCAGTGCCACCTGGGCGCTGTGGGAGGCGAGCAGGGTGCGCAGCGTGTCGCGCAGCGTCTCCCATGAGTCCTGCTCCCCGGTGGCCGCTCCGGCCTTGGCGGGAGGGGCCGCCAGCAGCACGCTGACGAGCTGTTGCTCGGCATCGGCCAGGCTGGGAGGAGCGCCGAGGGACGAAGTGGCGGTGGCGCCTGCCTCCAGCTGGCCTCGCAGCTCCTTCAGCGCTTCCAGCAGCCCGGCGGCGTCCGGGAGCCGGGCTGCTGCCTTCTTGGCCAGCATGCGCTCGGCCAGCGTCTGCAGTGCGGACGGCAGCTCGGGGCGATGGGAGCGCAACGGCACTGGATCGGTGAAGAGGATCTTGGCCAGCGTGCTGGCCACGTGGGGCGCAGCGAAGGGCGGAGTGCCCGTGAGGCACTCATAGAGGACGCAGCCCAGGGAGAAGATGTCCGTGCTGGGAGTGAGGTGCTCCTCCCCGGAGACTTGCTCGGGCGCCATGTACCCCGGAGAGCCGAGCAACGTCTGGCTGGTCGTCACGGCCATGGAGGGCTCCACATGGCGTGCCAGGCCGAAGTCCAACAGCACCACGTCCTCGGGGCGGCCGTGGCGCAGAAAGAGGTTGGGGGGCTTGAGATCGCGGTGGATGACGCCGCGCTGGTGAGCCACCGCGAGCGCCTCGGCGGTGTGCCGCAGCAGGGTCAGGGTCTCCTCGAGCCCCAGGCGCTGGCGTGCGAGGCGGTGGGCCAGGTCCTCGCCCTCCAGCCATTCCATGGCGAGGAAGTGGAGGCCATTGTCGGTGGTGCCATGGGCCACGTAGGCGACGATGCCGGGGTGGCGCAGCGAGGACAGCAGGGTGGCCTCACGGAGGAAGCGCTGCAGGGCGTCGGGGCTGCCCTCGTGGAGCAGTTTGAGCGCCACGGGTTCGCCGCTGAGCGCATCACGGGCTCGGTAGACAGCCCCCGTCCCACCCCGGCCCGCCCGGGCCTCGAGGGTGAAGCGGCCGGCGATGACGGTCCCTCCTGGCAGGGACGTGACCTGCGGCCCAGGCGTGATCGCGAAGGCAGGAGCGTCCATTCAGAGCGCTTCCGGAGGTGGATCGAACGGGGCGCGGCCGATCTGCTGGGTGCCGAAGCGCGGGGAGAGGAGCGCCAGCACGTACGAGCGGAAGCACCAGGAGAGGAAGTTGTCCGGACTGAGCTCCGGATGGATGTGGCGCTCGATGCGCGCGTGGGCGGCGGGGAGCGTGCTCCAGTGGGCCCCGGGCCGAGCATGATGAACGGTGTGGTAGCCCGTATTGAAGGTGAGCCAGTTGAAGATCGTCCCCGTGAAGTTGCGGCTGTGGTTGTACTCGCTCCAGGGATCCGTGTGGACGTGCTGGATGTAGCTGAAGGACGCGACGCTCCACTGCGCGAAGAAGGTCGGGAGCGCGGAGGCCAGGAGCCACACCTTCAAGCCCTCCCGGAGCCCATGGCCCGCCAGGGCCGCCCCCAAGAGCCCCAGGAGCCAGGCGGCCCACACCCCATACTGGGCGAGGATCCACCGGTAGCGCGCGGGGGATCTCTGGCGCGTCTTGCGCACGAAGGCCCGGGTGGCTCCGCCCAGCTTGAAGGTGAAGAGGGCCATGGCGGCCGTCCACCAGGTGTGCCGGCGGCTGTAACGCCAGGTGATGCTCACATCCCCCTCCCGGTTCACGAACCGGTGGTGGTTGAGGTTGTGCATGGGGGTCCACGCGAACGCCGGGTGTCCCTGGAAGGCGGACAGCCACAGCGACAGCGTTTCGTTGAGCCACCGCTTCCGGAAGGTGGGGCAGTGATGGTGGTGGTGGGCGATGAGTGCCGCCGCCATCGCCAGGTAGCACGCCACCGGGCACAGGAAGGGGATGAGCCCGGGAGCGCCGTACATCGTCAGGGTGACGGCGGGCATGGCCAGGCAGCACACGAGCGACCGCCGATCCGCGGGATTTCTGAGCATCCGGCTACCTCGCTTCCAGGGAACGGCAGCGGCGGAGCTGCCCTTTTCCAGTATGGCAGACGCGGGTGCTTGCGCGTACCCTCCGGGCTGCTGTCACCGGGAGGGAGCGAGCACATGGTCTACAAGGGAAGCTGTCACTGCGGAGGCATCGCCTTTGCGGTGAGGCGTGTCAACGCCTCCACTGCTTCAGCTCTTCCGGTGTAAAGGAGGGTACTAAGACCCAATGGGCCGTGGCGCGTTTCCCAACTGTATATGTTCGCCCGGCAACTTTGACGAACAGGCCCCATTCCGGTTGCGGCTGGCTGTGCAACCACTGCTCGGCTTGTCCCATGTTCTCGAAGATGTGCGCGCTCTGGATCGAGCCTCCTACAGGCTCCCGCGCAATACGAAGATAGTCACGAAAGTCTTCAAGCTGGCCTGTAGCGAATAAATAATGGAGTGCATAGCCTGCGATTTCGTTGGCGCTCTTCACCTCCGCTGGTGCGTCCGAAGCGCCAGCGCCGAGGTCACGGCATGTCGTCTCAAAATCGAAGTCTTCTAGTCGGTGTGTCATCAAATGCCTTGGAGAACTGCGACCGGAACCAGAATCAGTGCGCCTGTGCCACCTGTGGCAATAATGAACACAGTTCCGCTGACGAAGACAAGGGTGCCTACCAAGACTTCGGTCTTGTGTTTTCCCAGCCAGTCCAATGCCGCATTCTGGGTGAGGAAGGTGCGTGGGCTCGCCTCTGCGTCCTTGACGCACGCTATGTACTCTGCGAGGCACTTGCTCGTGCAGTAGAGATACTGGCCTTTATTGCCCCGCTCGACGGGATAAGGCGGATACTTTTCCCAACATTGATTGAAGCAGGCAATCTGCTGCTGATCGCAGTGGCGCGTGTCTGCAGCAGCGTAAACCCAGGGAATTGAACCTGTATCCTGCGATGCATGCAGGTCGGCAGGGATCCTTGGCTCAGTGACTTCAACTGCTGACGTGGTGGGCCATGAGTCGTGACGGGTTACGGGTTGCACGCTGCCACAAGCCAGTAGGAGTACGCATGAAGTGAGGGGAAGGTGGCTGTGCATGAGCGCTCGGTACCTACAAGCCCCAATGACATTATATGAGGTTGGGCAGTGGGCCGTCCCCGTCGTCGCCGAACTTCGCCACGTTCACTCCCACCGTGCTCAGCATGGACACGAACAGCTTCGCGATGGGCAGGCCCTGCGTGTTGAAGTTGAGCGGGTCCTTGTAGACGATGTGCCGCCCCGGCCGGATCTTCCCGCCGCCCCGGCCCGCCAGCAGCACCGGCATGTTCAGCGTGTCGTGCAGGTTGGACTCGCCGATGCCGCTGCCGAAGAGCACCACCGAGTTGTCCAGCAGCGTGCCGTCCGGCTCCTGCACCGCCTTCATCTTCCCCAGCAGGTAGGCGAACTGCTCCACCTCCCACTTGCAGATGGCGCTGTACATCTTCTGGCTCTGCGTGCCCGCCGCGATGTCGTGGCTCAGCGTGTGGTGGCCCTGGCTCACCGGGATGTAGCCGCCCCGACCGTCCGGCACCGTGAGGAAGTTGTAGCTGGAGTCGTCCACCGCCTCCCCGTACATGAAGGTCGCCACCCGCGTCAGGTCGCACTGGAACGCCAGCACCAGCATGTCCAGCATGAGCTGCACCTGCTGGCGCACGTCCGTGGGCTGCACCGGCCGCGCCCCCGAGGTGCACTGCACCACCCGCGTCTGCTGCACCCGCAGCTCCAGCTCGCGCACCCCCGTCAGGTACTCCTCCACCCGGAGCCGATCCTGCCGCCCCAGCTTCGCCTCGAGCCGCGCCGTGTCCTGCTGCACGTAGTCCAGCACGCTCAAGCGCCGCCGGCGCCGGGCCTCGGCCGCCTCGGCGCTCTGCGTCCCGTCCAGGCCCTCGAAGAGCCGGTCGAACAGGATGTCCGGGCGGATCTCCTTGGGCATGGGCGTGGAGTTCGCGCCCCACGAGATGTTGTTGTGCAGCACGTACGAGGTGCCGCTCTTCGTGCCCAACTCCAGCGAAGGGAACCGCGTGTACTGCTTGAGCTGGCTCGCGGCGAGCTGATCCAGCGACATGCCGTTGCGCAGCGGCGTCTCCGCCACTGAGGTGGCCGTGAGGAACGAGGACGTGGAGGCCACGTGCCCGACATCCACCGAGGAGAAGTGGCTCGGCTTGTTCCCCAGCCCCGAGAGCACCAGGAAGTCGCTCTGGTGGGCCGCCAGCGGCGACAGCAGCGGGCTGAGCGTGTAGCCCTCGCCGCTCGTGGCCGGGTACCACTCCGCCGGGTACATGCCGTTGGGGACGAAGAAGGCCATCAGCCGCCGCGGTGGAGGCAGGCCCGCCGTCTGCGCCCGCGCCACGGCCGGCGCCATGGCCTCCAGCACGGGCAGCGCCATCAGCGTGCCCGCCCCACGGAGGAAGGTGCGTCGAGACAGCTCCCAGGACTTCTTCATTGGTGAGCCTCCTGCTGCGCGCTGCGCATGCGGAAGGTGGGACTGAGGATGACCTGCACCAGCAGCTCCTTCATGCGGTAGCCCTGGTCTCCGAAGGACTGCGTGAGCTGCTGCAGCACCGGCTCGTCGCCGGACTCCGGCTGACGGCCCAGCGCATAGGTGAAGAGGTGCCGCACCATGCAGCCGGGAAGCTCCGGATCCTGCTTCAGCGTGCGGCCCAGCTCGAGGGCCCCATCGAAGGAGCGGCCGTCCGGCAGCGTGCCTCGCGCGTCGATGGTGTACTCGCCGTCCGTCGCGCGCCAGGCGCCGATGGCGTCGTAGTGCTCCAGCGCGAAGCCGATGGGATCCATCTTCGAGTGGCAGGAGGAGCACATCGGATCGCTCACGTGCTGCTCCATGCGCTGGCGCAGCGAGCCGGACACGGGCCCGGAGGGCAGCTGCGGAATGCTCGCCGGAGGAGGCGGGGGCTCCTGGCACAGCAGCCGGCCCAGCACCCACTTGCCGCGCTTCACCGTCGAGTTGCGCGTGGGCGTCGCGTTCAGCGCGAGGATGCTGCCGTGGGTGAGGATGCCGCGGCGGTTGCCATCCTCCGGCAGCGTCACCCGCGTGAAGCGGGTCGCGTCGAAGGTGCCCGGGAGGCCGTAGTGCGCCGCCAGCGCCGCGTTCACGTAGGTGAAGTCCGCGTCCAGCAGATCCAGCATGCTGCGGTCCCCCTTCAGCAGCTCGGCGAAGACGAGCGACGTCTCCTGGGCCATGGCCTGCGCGAGCTGGAGCGAGGTGAAGGTCGGGAACAGGGTGGGGGAGGGCTGCGCCAGGGCGAGCTGGCGCGTGCGCAGCCACTGGCTGGCGAAGTTGTCCACCAGCGCCTGGGCCCGCGGATCCGCCAGCATCCGCCGCGTCTGCCGCTCCAGCTCCGCCGGCTCCCCCAGGGTGCCGGCCTCCGCCGCCGCCAGCAGCGCCTCGTCCGGCGGGCTGCTCCAGAGGAAGTAGGACAGCCGCGTGGCCAGCTCGTGGGGGTTGAGCGGATGCGCGCTCAGCACCCCGAGCGGCGGATCCATCTCCACGCGGAACAGGAAGTGCGGCGAGGTGAGGATGGCCTGCAGCCCCACCCCCAGCGCCACCTCGAAGGTGTCGCCCGCCGTGCGGCTGGCCTGCACCAGCGCCAGCAGTCCGTCCACGTCCCCGGAGGACAGCGGCCGGCGCCACGCCTTGCGCCCGAAGCCCGAGAGGATCTGCCGCGCGCACGGCTCCTCGTTCACGCCGGAGAAGTCACACGTCAGCAGCCGCGCCCGCCCGTCCGCGTTGGTGGCGGCCAGCGCCGAGCTCACCAGATCCTCCGCTGCCAGTGCGTACTTCTCCAGCAGCAGCGGGCCGATCCCCAGCACCTGCGAGTTGTTGTCGTAGCCGTCCACCAGATCATCCGCGGGCAGCACCTGCGCGGTGGTGGCACCCGGCCCCAGCAGCTCGCGCACCGTGTTCGCGTACTCCGTGCGGTTGAGCCGGCGGATCAGCTGCGAGGGGATGGCGTCGGAGCCTGCCTTCTTGCCCGCCCCTCCGCCCGAGCCACCTCCCGCGGGATCCGTGATCATCCCCTGGCAGCCCGCCAGGGTGAGCACCAGGGCTCCCCAGGCGCTCCAAGAGAGCAGCCAGGGTGTGTTTCTCGGGGAGCCAGCACCGCGACCACCACGGTCCGTCCGACGCATTTCTCACCTCGTGAGAATCACTTCACGAGGATGATGACACGCTTTTCTCGCTCGATGAGAAGCGATTTCTCGGCGTCTGATTCGAGACACGAAGGACGCAACCGAGATGGAGACTTTGGCGCTGACTGGAAGGATTGGCGCCTGAATCCAGACACGAAGGACGCAGGAGCTGGAGACTTTGGGTCTGGCTGGAATCAGGTAGGGAAGCCTGGGAGCGGCTCACTGCTTGGGGCTGGCGCTGACTTGCGCGGGCAGGGCGAGCTTCTGCTTGTCGAGCTTCTTCAGCTGCTTGAGCACCTCGCCCATCGAGGAGGGCGGCGTCTCGTTGAGCGCGGTGAGCACCTCGCCCGTCAGCAGCTCGAAGGACTTCCCCTCGCGGCCCAGGTACAGGGCGGCCTGGTTGAAGACCTGGTCCGCCTTGGGGCCCGTCACCGGCATGTACCGCGTCAGGGTCACCACGTCCTCGAAGCCGTCCTCGTTCACGTCCTTGAAGAGGACGCCCTCGAACCGGAGGATGGGCCAGCTCTTGTCCGCCGGCGTGGGCGCGAGCGTGTGGAGGATCTTCCCGTCCTGGACGAGGTACAGCTGGAGGGGAGGCCTCGCGGAGAAGTCCATCACCGGCACGAAGAAGAAGGCGCCGGTGCTCTTCATCGACACGAAGAGCGTCTTCTTGGCGATGGGCTCCTTGCCCTCGAGCGACTCCTTCAGCGTGGCCAGCTCCCGGCCCGTGGGCTTGCGCTGCTTGACGGCGCTGGCCTGAGCCGCGCTCGCCAAGAGGCACAGCCCGAGGAAAAGCGGAACGAAGACCCTCATGCGACCCTCCTCCGGCTTCCTGCACTCGCCGTGAAGTCTGTCTCCACGTGCGCGGACAGTATGACGAAGAAGCGGCTCCGCGTCGCCGCCCTGTCTCATTCCTCGGAGCCCGACAACCGGTGTCGGTCAACCTTTACGCTTTCCCTGAATCTTCAGAACTTCGAATCGACGGCCTGGGGGTTGTTGCGCACGAAGTCGATGGCCCGGGCGCGCTCCATGCCGCCGCTCTCCATGAGGAAGCGCACGGTGAGCTGCCCCAGCCACGTGTAGGGCAGGAAGGCCCTCGAGAAGTCGCGGCCGTGCAGGTGCTGGTTCATGTACTGGACCGACTCTTCGATCTCCCGCACCACCTGCGGCAGGGAGTCGTCGAAGGCTCGGCGCACCACCGGATCGGAGGGCGAGCAGTAGTCCTTCGCCTCGAACTTCTTGATGACGCGGGCGTTGATCAGCTGGGTGTTGAAGAGGCGCGTCGGGTTGTCGTCGACAATGATCACTTTGCCCAGGCCCTCGTCGAAGATGCGCAGATCCTTTGACGGCTCGCGGACGGGGTCCTTGCGCGGCCCTTCATCCTTGTCCTGCATGACGAGGTGGCTGTTGGTGAGGATGCCCGAGATCTCGGGGGACTCGGTGAGCGCGGTGCCGTGGAACTTCCACTGCGCCAGGTTCTCGAAGGTGGGCTCGTCCAGGTTGGCGGAGAAGAGGACCACGGCGCCGCCGAGCGCCTGGATGCGCTCGAAGGCCTGCTGCCAGCCTGGGACGAGCTTCACGTACCGCCCGGCGGGAGGCTTCCCGCCCTGGACGACGAGATCGTGGCAGGTGGCGGCGATCTCGGGCGGGTAGTACTGGCTCCAGAGGGTCTCATCGAGATCGAAGACGACGATGAAGCTCGCCTTGCCAAGCTGCTCTGGGTTCAGGCGGCTCTCGAACTCGCCACGGCGCACGCGCTCCAGGGCGGTGTTGAAGGCGTGGAGCGGATCGAGGCCGGGCGTGGCGCGGGTCAGGTCCCGGTAGTGGTTCTGCAGCTCGACGGCCTGGGCGCGGGTGAGCTGGTAGCGCTCCATCAGCCGGCTGATGACAAAGAAGGGCGGGGGAGGCTGAGAGGGGCTGGCGTACTTGTCGACCCAGAGCGGCAGGGCCGGGAGGGTCAGCTCGCCGAGCGGATCGCGCGAGGAGACGTCCGTGCCCGAGGGCGGGGGCTCTGTCTTCTGGGTGGCGGCACCCGTCGCGCAGCCGAGGATTGGCGCGGCGAGCAGGAGGAGCAACAGGGCGGCGGTCCGGTTCACGGCGGCTCCAGGAGGGAAGGGGAGCCGCCGTTTTATGTCCACCCGGTGCGCGTGGCTGGGGTTTTTTCGCGGGCTCTCTCAGGCGCTCGCCAGCGCGTCGAGCGCGGCGCGGACCTCACGCGCCACGGCCACCGCTCCGGGTGTGTCTCCGTGGACGCAGAGGGTGTCGATGGTGCCTCCGCGGGCCAGCCGGACAGCGTTCTCCCGGGCCACCTGGGGATCCGTGATGACGGCGCCGGGCTGGCCTCGGGGAATGAGTGTTCCGTCCGGCAGCGTGCCCCGATCCGCGAACCCCTCCCGGGCGTAGGCGAGCCCCGCCTCCCGGGCCGCCTCACGCAGCGCTCCGGAGGCCGGTCCGATGACGATGACGCCGGGGCCGAGCACCTCGCTCACCGCCGCCACCACCGCCCGCGCGAGCAGGGGCTCTCGGTTCGCCGAGTGGTAGAGCGCTCCATGCGGCTTGGCGTACTCCACCGGCACGCCCAGGGCCCTGGCCTGGGTGGCGAGCCGGGCGCACTGCTCGGTCACCTGGGCGCGCAGCACCTCCGGCGTCACGTCCAGGGCTCGTCGCCCGAAGCCCTCGCGATCCACATAGGAGGGATGGGCCCCGGCCCGGGTGCCATGACGGGTGCACTGCTCCAGCGCCGCGCGGATGGAGGCCTCATCCCCCGCGTGGCCGCCGCAGGCGATGTTCGCCACGTGGGCGAGCGCGTAGAGCTGCTCGTCCTCGCCGGGCAGCTCACCGAGATCGATGTTGAGAAGACACTCCATGGGCCTCGCTCCTCCCGCCATCACACCACCGCCGCCTCGAGCCACGCCTGCAACTCGCGCAGCGCCTGCCGCGCCTCCTCGAGCGTGACAGCGCGAAAGCTCACCGCATCTCCCAGCCACAGCTGCGCGAGCTTCGGCACATCGGCGCGGATGACGTGCCCGAGCCGAGGATAGCCGCCAGTGGTCTGCCGATCCGCCATCAGCACGATGGGGTTGCCGTCCGGAGGGAGCTGGATGGTGCCAGGGGCCACCGGCTCCGAGAGCTGGAGCCCGACCGACTCGGTGGGCAGGGGGGCCCCTTCGAGCCGATAGCCCACGCGGTTCGAGCGGGACGAGATCCGGAAGTGCGAAGCCGTGAAGCGCTCGACCGCCTCTGCCGGGAGCCGGGCGCCCGCCTCGGGGATGAAGCGCACCACCTCCCGAGGCTGGTACCAGCGCTCCCACCCCTCTCGAACCGTCCTCGCCTGGAAGGGCGGCTGGGGCTCCAGCTCGGGCGCATCGCCGGCTCGCAGGGGCCTGCCTCCGAGCCCTCCGAGGCTTGTCTCGATGTCCGTGGCCACGCTGCCCAGGAAGGGGCGAGCGCTGCGGCCCAGCCCTCCCGCCACCGCCACGTACGCCCTCGCGCCCTGGGCCCTGGTGCCGAACCGGAGCGTCTGCCCGGGGCGGGCACGGTGCGCCTGTCCCTGCGTGAGGCGCGCTCCGTCCAGCGTGGCGCTGAGATCCGCGCCGGTCACGGCAAAGGTCGCCTCTTCGTCGAACACCAGCTCGGGCCCCAAGGCAGTCACTTCGAGCGCCGCGGCCTGTGAGTTGTTGCCTACGAGACGGTTGGCGAGCGTCAGCGCGAGCGGATCCATCGCACCGCCCGGAGACACCCCCCACCGTCCATGCCCTGGCCGGCCGAGATCCTGGATCGTGGTGAACAGGCCCGGCTTCCGGACGCGGAGGCTCATGTTGGCGCCTCTCCCCCCAGCTCACGGAACCGGGCCTCGGTGATGGAGACGAAGCGCACGCGATCTCCCACCCCCAGAAGGAAGGGCGGGTCCACGTCAGCAGCGAAGGGCTTCAAGGGCGTCCTCCCGATGAGCCTCCAGCCGCCAGGGCTCCTCAGGGGATAGATGCCTGTCTGCTGGCCGCCAATCCCTACCGAGCCCGCGGGCACCGCAGGCCGCGGAGTCGCCAGCCGGGGTGAGAACAGCCGAGGGTCCAGCCCACCGAGGAAGGGAAAGCCTGGCCGGAAGCCCAGCATGTAGACAATGTACTCAGGCTCGGTGTGGAGGGCGATCAGCTCCTCCACCGTGAGCCCCTTCTCGTGCGCCAGCGGCTCGAGATCGGGACCGACGGACGGGTGGTACCAGACGGGCACCTCGACGACCCGATAACCGGAAGACTCGGAATGCGCGTGCGGGAGCGCGTCCTCCAGCCAGCGCTGGACCTGCTCGGGGGTGGCGCGCAGCGCGTCGTAGATGACCATGACGCTGGCGTAGCCGGGCACGAGATCCACGACCCAGCCCGCGCGCAAAGAGTCCAGGACACGCAGCGCCGCGACGACACGTGCATGGATCTCCAAGGAGATGCTCTCCCCGAAGCGGACCATGAAGGCCGAATCACCCATCGGGTGGATGTGCGGAGCGTCCGTCACCTGCCGAACTCTAGCCGCGGCTCACGGTTCCTGTAGCGCGAAGCGTCACCCGAGGCAGGAGAGACGACACTTCCTGCCTCGCCATAGAAAAGTGCGGTCTGCCATGTGTCCACGTTACGATGTATCAGGGGCTGGCTTGTCCAAGGCCGGACCTGCACAGGGGGCGTTCACGTTGAGGACCATTCAGATACCGGAGCTTTATTGCCCGTTTCCTCCCGCAATCAGTCCTCACGTTGAAGCGGTCCAAAAACAGGTCAACCAGTGGATGCAGGCCCGGCGCTACTTCCGGACGGAGGCCCAGTTCGAGCGCTTCAAGGCGGCCAAGTTCGCCTGGTTGACGGGGCGGGTGCACCCGGACGCCAGCTTCGAGTCCATCTTCATCGTCGCCGCCTACATGAGCTGGCTGTTCATGGTGGATGACTTGTATGACGAGGCCGAGCTGGGCCGCTATCCCGAGCGCTTGAAGGCCCAGCACCATGAGCTCATCGAGCGCATGAAACATCCACGTCCCCTGCGCGGGGATGAGAGCCCGGTGGTCGCGGGCCTGGCGGACATCTGGGAGCGGATGCGCCTGCGCGGCTCGCCCCGCTGGGCGGAGCGCTTCATCCAGACCTTCGAGGGCTACGCCTATGCCTGTCAGTGGGAGGCGGAGAACCGGGCCAACAAGCGGGTTCCCCCGCTGGCTGAATACATGGAGTTCCGGCGACACACGTCCGCGCTCTACGTCTTCTTCTCGCTGATTGAGCTGGTCGAGCAGGTGACGCTGACCCCGGAGATCCTCGAGTACGTCCACGCGCTGGAGGTGCGGGCCGACGATGGGGTGTCCTGGGTGAACGACATGCTCTCGCTCAACAAGGAGGTGCGCGCCGGAGACGTGCACAACCTGGTCATCGTCCTGCAGCACGAGTACGGGCTGAGCCCGCAGGGGGCCATGGATCACGCCGCGCGGCTCTACAATGCGCGGATGCGCGAGTACGTCGAGCTGGAGCGGGGCCTGCCGTCCTATGGGCTCGAGACGGATGTGGCGCTCCAGCGCTACCTGAAGGGCTTGCGCTGCTGGGTCCGCGGCAACCTGGACTGGTCCTACGAGTCCGGGCGCTATGGGCAGGCGCTGCGCGTGCACGCCGAGGTGCGGGCCGCCTCCTGAGGGCTCAGGCCGTGGCGAGCGCGGCGGGGAGCTCGGGCGCGGCGGGGAGCTCGGGCGCGGTGGGGAGCTCGAGCGTGAAGGTGGCGCCCCGGCCGGGCCCGGGGCTGGTGCAGGTGAGCCGGCCCTTCATCTCCATGGCCGCCAGGGCGCTGATGTGCAGGCCGAAGCCGTGGCCGTCCTTCTTGGTCGTGAAGCCCTGGCTGAACATGCGTGACACATTCTCCGGGGCGATGCCGATGCCGTTGTCGGTCACCTGAAGCAGCAGGCGCCCTCCCTCCGGCGCGGGGTGGATGCTGATGATCAGGCGCTTCTCCTCCGCCCCACTGGAGATCAAGGCGTCGCGGGCGTTGCTCAGGAGATTGACGAGGATCTGCAGCAGCCGGTGCCTGTCCAGCAGGACGGGAGGCACGCCGGAGTAGTCGCGCTCGATGCGGATGCCCAGGTGCTCGAAGGAGACGGCGTGCAGGCGCAGCGCCTCGTCAATGAGCTGGGGGACGTACAGCTCCTCCGCGGCCCCGGCCGTACGCGCGTACTTCTGCTGCATGCTGATGACGAACTTCATGTGCTCGATGCTGTCGCTGAGCGAGCGCAGCTCCTTGAGCGCGGCGGCGTGCTCCTGCTGGAGCTGGTCGGACAGGGCCGACAGGTACGAGGGCAGCAGCTGGCCCTGAGGATCCCGGGTGAGGAAGGCGCACAGATCCGTGGAGCGCTCCTGCAGCAGGGCGCAGGCCCGGGTCAGCCCCGGGAGGCGGGACTGGCGCAGCTTGTCGATGACCAGGGTGGTGGAGACGTTGACGCTGTTGAGGGTGTTGCCCACGTTGTGCAGCACGCCGGTGGCGATCTCGGCCATGCCGGCCTGGCGGGAGACATCCACCAGGGTGCGGTGCATCTCTCCCAGCCGGAGCTCGGCCTCTTTGCGGGCGGTGATGTCACGGGCGAAGACGGTGACACCCGTGATCCGGCCCTCCGTGCCGTGGACGGGGTTGACGCTGATGTCCAACGTGGAGCGGGAGCCGTTCACCAGGTGCTCCTCCTCGTACCGCTGGCGCTGCCCGGTGAGCGCCCGGGTCAGCCGCGCCTCCCACGTGGCGCGCATCTCCGGATCCGACTCGGGGAAGAAGGGCTGCCCCACGACGGGCTCCTGGCCGAAGAGGGAGATGGAGGCCTGCTTCGCCGCGGAGTTGGCGGTGAGGAGGTGCCCCCGGATGTCCAGCGAGAACACCAGGTCATCGGTGCTCTCGATGAGGCTGGACAGCTGGCCCTCGCTGTCACGCAGCTCCTTCAGCGTGCGCTCGATGGTGCCCTGGGCCTCGGTGAGCGCGGAGCTGTGCAGCGAGCCCAGCCCCCAGGAGCTGAAGAAGGAGAAGGCGGCACAGAGGTAGAGCGGCCAGAGCAGGGGATCGGCCTCGGTGTGCGCGCCCGAGCCGAGCTGCGTGTAGTAGAACGGGAAGATCAGCGACACACCGGCCCAGGCGAGCGCCACGAAGAGTCCCCGGCGCGCGCCGAGCAGGTACACCGCGAGCGCGGGCTGCAGCATGAGCCCCGCGTGGGTGCCGAAGTAGGGGGTCTGGTCCCTCAGGATGTAGAGGAGGGTTCCGCCTCCCACGAAGGAGGCCACGCACAGCACGCCCGCGGGGAGCAGGTGGGACTTCACCACCCGCAACATCACCGCCGCGGAGCCGTAGAGCAGGCACAGCACCCCCACGACGATGCGGAGCGCCGGGGAGGGGAACGTCGTCAGGCTCAGGATCGCGAGCAGCAGCAGCAGGCAGCTGCTCCCCGCCAGGACGCGGTTGCGCACCAGCTCTGAAGGCGTGCCCCGCCGCAGCTCTTCCGAGAGCAGCGAGTCCAGGCGGTCGAGGATCCACGCGCGGGACCTTCGAGGCCCCTGCGCAGGAGAGCCGAGCGTTTCGGTGAGGGCCACAGAGGAGGATGTGCTTGCCATGATGTGCTCCTCCACAGCCTAGCCTCTCTCCCGAGTGCGCTTCACCCGCCTGAACCAAAGGGAAACCTCCAAACTGATTCAACGCGACACTTGATTCTGTCCGCGCGCGGACATTTGTTACGCCCCGCGAGGAGCGCCCGGCGGAGAGACGCATAGCCCCCCGGGCCAGACGCCCCATGACAGAGAGAAGGAACCCCCGGCACGCCAGCCTCCTGATGCTGGCCCTGTGCCTGGTGAGCAGCCAGGCGCTGGCCCAGGGCACCTCGGTGCTGCTTGGCACGGTGACGGACAGCACCACGAAGCAGCCTGTGGCCGACGTGTTGGTGACAGCCACCTCTCCCAACCTACAAGGTGAGCAGGTGGTGGTTACGGATGGCTCCGGGAGTTACCGCATCCCTCAGCTGCCCCCTGGCGTCTACACGCTCCGCTTCGAGAAGGAGGCCTACAAGCCCTACGCCCGGGAGGGCATCACCCTCCGGCTGGACTACTCGGTCCGCCTCAACGTGGAGCTGCTCCCGGAGTCCGCGCTGACCGAGGAGATGGTCGTCGTGGGGCAGGCTCCCACGGTGGACATCGGCTCCACCTCCACCGGCGTGAACGTGGGTGAGGCCTTCGTGCGAAACATCGCCGTCGTCTCGCCGACGGGGAAGGGCGCCGCGTCGCGCTCCTTCGAGTCCCTGGCCGAGCTGGCCCCCGGCGCCAACGCGGACACCTACGGCGTCTCCGTCAGCGGTGCCACCTCGCCGGAGAACCAGTACATCGTCGACGGCATCTCCGTGAATGATCCCGGCTTCGGCATCAACGGCACCCCGCTGAGCGTGGAGTTCATCGGCGAGGTGAACGTCATCAGCGGCGGCTACCTGCCGGAGTACGGCCGCTCCACCGGCGGCGTCGTCAACGCGGTGACGAAGTCCGGCTCCAACGAGTTCCACGGCTCGGTGTTCGGCAACTTCACCCCGGGCGCAATGGGCGGCACCTCCACCGAGATCCGCCAGGAGGCGGGCACCATCTCCGGCCAGGCCTCGCTGTGGAACCTGGGCGACATCGGCGCCGAGCTGGGTGGCCCCATCCTCAAGGACAAGCTCTGGTTCTACGTGGGCGTGGCCCCCTCGTTCACCCGCTACCAGCTGGAGCGCAACCTCAACGCCCTGGTGCTGGGCGAGGACGGGCAGCTCACGCAGGACGAGCGCGGCTTCACGCAGACGCAGCCCATTGAAGGCACCCAGCGGCTCTACTTCGCGGACCAGAAGACCTTCCAGTACATCGGCAAGCTCACCTACCTGCTCAACGCGGACCACAACGTCGCGGTGACGGTGACGGGCTCGCCCTCCTCCTCGGGGGGCTCGGGCCGCTTCGCCATCAGCGAGCGCACCGGTGCGCCCGAGGTGGATCGCATCTCCGGCGAGTACGGCGCCACCGCCACCCAGCGCAGCAACAGCAGCCTGGACACCAGCGTCAAGTGGTCCTCCTCCTTCCTGGAGAAGCGCCTGCTCTTCAACGCCACCGTGGGCTGGCACCACCAGGAGCTCTCCGTCCGCGCCTCGGATGGGACTCAGGGCGGCTCCATGGAGGGCCTGGCGGGCATCTCCAACGTCACCTGGCAGCGGACCACTCCCTCCCAGCACTCCATCACCGAGTTCGAGTCCCTGCCGGACGCTTCCATCTGCGACTCGCCCAACCCGGAGATCTCCACGCTGTGCCCGGTGCTCTCCTACCTGACGGGCGGTCCCGGCCGCCTGGACGATGCGACGCTGGATCGCTACCAGGGCAAGGCCGTGGGCACCTTCCTGGTGAACGCCGCGGGCCAGCACGTCCTCAAGGCGGGCGTGGACCTGGAGCAGATGGTCTACGATCACACCCGCTCGGTGACGGGGCGGACCGTGCTGGTCGAGTCCGATGAGGGCGACTACTTCTACGACTACCGCCAGTACGGCTACCTGGTGGCGCCTGATCAGGTGATCATCCAGGACTCGCAGAGCCCCCTGTCCAAGTCCAACGCCGCCGGCGCGTTCCTTCAGGACAGCTGGACGATGCTGGACAACACGGCCACCCTCAACCTGGGCCTGCGCTACGACACCCAGCAGCTGGTCGGCGGCGGCAAGACGGCCCTGGTGCTTCCCTACCAGTGGTCCCCGCGCCTGGGCCTCATCGTCGATCCAACCCGCACCGGCCGCATGAAGCTCTTCGGCAGCTACGCCCGGTACTACGAGAGCGTCCCGCTGGACATGGTGGACCGCTCGTTCCCGGGCGAGCCCGGCGTGCGCTCGAGCAAGGACTCCTCGCTGTGTGACCCGCGGGATCCGGCGCAGCAGCGCGGCGTGTGCCAGACCGACGAGGCGCGCCTGCGCGACCAGGATCCGCTGGACGCCAACGCCATCTGGAGCACCGTGGGCGCGGGCGCCACCATCGTGGATCCGGACATCAAGCCCCAGTCCACGGACGAGTTCGTCGTGGGCGGCGAGTACGAGCTGCTGGCCAACGCCCGCGTCGGCCTCTCCTACACCCGGCGTTCGCTCAACGTCGCCATCGAGGACATGAGCCGCGATGACGGCGCCACCTACTTCATCGGCAACCCGGGCTACGGCTTCGCCAAGGACTTCGTGAAGCCGCAGCGCAACTACGACGGCATTACGCTCTTCTTCCAGAAGAACTTCGCGGACCTCTGGCTGGCGCAGGTGAGCTACACGTGGTCCCGCCTCTACGGCAACTACGAGGGCCTGTTCCGCACGGACACCGGCCAGCTGGATCCGAACATCAACTCGGACTTCGATCTGGTGTCGCTGCTGCCCAACCGCAGCGGCCTGCTGCCGGCGGACCGCACGCACCAGCTCAAGGCCTTCGGCGCGCGGGAGTTCGTGCTGCGGCCGGGCCTGAGCCTCAACCTCGGCCTGTCGTACCGGGGCAGCTCGGGCACGCCGCTCAGCTACCTCGGGGCCCACTCGGACTACGGCTCGGGGCAGGCCTACATCCTGCCGCGCGGCGGAGCGGGCCGGCTGCCCTGGGTGAACCGCTTCGACAGCCGCCTGGCCGTCAACTACAAGGTGGCCCGGGACATCACCGCCACGGTGAGTCTGGATGTCTTCAACTTCTTCAACTTCCAGACGGCCACGGCGTACGACCAGAACTACACGTACTCGCCGGTGCTGCCCATCCAGGGCGGCACGAAGGCGGATCTGCCCGGCAAGGTGCTGGACGCCGAGACCGGGGAGCCGATCCCCGAGGAGGCCATCAACAAGAACTTCGGCAAGCCCACCGCCTACCAGGCGCCGCGCTCGTTCCGCTTCGGCGCCCGGGTGTCCTTCTAGCCGCGCTGCAACCCGGAAAGGTTCTCTCCCATGACTCGACGACTCCTCGGACTGGCGCTGGCCACCTCGCTCACGGCGGCCTGTGAGACGGAGCAGCCGCCCATCGGCTGCCCGGTGCAGAGCCTCACGTGGTCCGTTACCTACAAGCCCAAGGGCCCGAGCAGCTGCCCGGTGAAGGCCGGCGAGCAGCTCGGCATCCAGAAGTTCTCCACGCCCACGGGCGACGAGCAGCTCTCCATCAAGCCCGCCACGCTCGTCGCGCTGGACGAGCGGGATTCAGAGCACCTGGCGTACTCCATCGGCGCGCTGGCCAAGGAGGCGGACGCGGAGGGCTTCTGCTCCGCCACGGTCGCCATCGCGGAGAAGCACGCGCCCGCGGTGGACGCCGAGGGCCTGCCCCCGAGGAACATCGTCTACGAGTGGAGCAACGTCCGGATCCTGGCGATCCCGCTGGCGCCGGGCACGCAGCTGGTGGCGGACCTGACGTACACCGAGGACGGGTGCACGGCGGAGTACGAGGTGTGGGGCATGTGGCCCGGAGACGTGGACTGCGCGAACGAGGCGGGGGCGCCGGACAACGATCTCTGCACGAAGGCCACCGGCATCAACCCCGACTTCGCCACCACCTGCGATCCCACCCAGCTGCGCTGCGTCCCGGCGAAGCGGCCGCCCTCGCTCCGGTGAGCGGCCGCTCGACGCCGCGGCCTACACGCGCGCGGCGTTGACGCCGGACTCCACCGCATCCAGCTCGTCCCCGAACTTCACCTCCGCCTTCTCTCCCGTGGGCGGGGAGAAGGGGGGGCGGCCGATCTGCTGGGTGCCGAGCCGGGGGAAGAAGGGCGCCAGCACGTAGTTGGCGAAGCACCACGGGAAGAAGTAGCGCGGCTTGAGGTCCGGGTGGATCTGCGCCTCGATGCGCGAGTGGGCCTCGCGCAGCGTGCTCCAGTGCGCGCCCGGCATCTCATGGTGCGCGGCGTGGAGGGCGTTGTTGAAGAGGAAGAAGTTGATGGCCCGGCCCGTCCAGTTGCGGCTGTGGTTGTGCTCGCTCCACGGGTCCGTGTGGACGTGCTGGATGTAGTTGAAGAACATGATCGTCCACAGGGCGAACACGGCGGGGATCGCGAAGGCGAACAGCCACACCCGCGCGCCCGCCCACGGCCCGTGCAGCACCATGGACAGCGCCAGCAGCAGCGCGTGCGTGCCACCCCACACCACGTACTGGGTGACGATCTGCCGGAAGAGGGCGGGGTTGTTGGTGCGCGCCTTGCGGATGAAGGCCTTGATCGGATCGCTCTGGAAGTAGGACGAGACGAAGAAGTAGGTGAAGGCCACCCAGAAGTTGTGGCGGTTGGTGTAGCGCCAGGTGATGGTGGCGTCGCCCGCCTTGTTGACGAACTTGTGGTGGTTCAGGTTGTGCGTGGGGATCCACGCGAACGTCGGGTAGCCGTAGAAGACGGACAGCCACATGCCGAACGCGTTGTTCAGCCCCCGGTTCCGGAAGGTGGGGCAGTGGTTGTGGTTGTGGGCGATGACTCCCGCGGAGAGCGCCAGGTAGCACGCCAGCGGGGACAGCCAGGGGATGAGGCCCGGGTTGGCGTACATGGACAGCGCCACCACGGGCATGGCCGCGCACCACAGGAGGGTTCGACGATCGGCGGAGTATCGGAGCATGCACTCCCGGTTTATCGCACCCCCCGTTCAGTGGCCAGCACCTTCCCTGGGGATGATTGTCGTGGCCCTTCCCGAAAGTACTCGTAGCCGTGGACGCCTCGCCCGCCCCGCAGGGCTGAGCTAGACTTCTGCGGCTCCAGGAGGGCTCGCGTGCTTCGTCGATCCGCGTTGCTGTTCGTGTTGGGATTCACCGCACTCGCCGCGGGCGGGTGCAAGGCCGAGCAGCACGCGGTCGTGAAGGAGTTCACCGTTGCCGAGGCCGTGGCGGCGCACCAGGCGGGCGCGGTGTTCCTGGATGCGAACACGGACGACTTCCGGAAGAGCAACGGCAAGGTGCCCGGCGCGGTTCTGCTCGCCAGCTACCGGGACTACGACGTGAAGACCGTGCTCCCGCAGAGCAAGGACACCCCGCTCGTCTTCTACTGCAGCAACAGACTTTGAGGGGCGTCTCACGCGGCCGCCGGTCGGGCGGCTGAAGCCGGTTACACGAAGGTGTCGGTGATGGCCGAGGGGCTCAAGGGCTGGAAGGCGGGAGGAAACGCCACCGAAGCAGTTCCCTGACGCACGGAGCCCAGTGGAAGGTGAGGCATGGACCCTGGCAGCAAGGTGGGAGTCTTCTTTGGGGCAGGGCTCCTCGTGCTCGCGGGCGGGTGGGGACTGTTCCACTGGCTGGGCTCGGTTTTCGAGGATCCGACCGGCTCCGAGGGTGAGGAGGCGGAGGATCCCGCGGATCAGGAGGGGCCTCCGCACAGCACCCGCGACGACTGAGCCGGGACCTGGGCGGTTGTACTTCGATTCCTCTCGTGGTTTGGAGCCCGGATGTTCAGCAGTCTCGATCGCATCGATCTGGTCACTCTGGATCCTGCCACCGGAAAGAAGGCCTTCCACCAGACGGACCACCGCTCCGCCGCGGAGGTGCAGCAGGAGGCCGAAATCTCCACCCTCTTTGCGCTGACCCGCGTGCTGAACGCGCGGCAGCTGGGCGAGCAGGAGGGGGGTGTGCGGGTGCTCTACGTCTGCTTCGAGCGGCCCCCCGACCTCCTCCAGCGCGCCGTGGTCGCGGCCGGAGGCCGGCTCCAGATCAGCGATCAGGATCTCATCTACGAGGGAGTGCTGGACACCTCCGAGGATCTGGCGGACGAGGCCTTCCGGAAGCTGGCGAGGCGGGTGCTCCGCGCGCGGGAGCTGCCGTTGGAGGAGAGCACCCTGGTGGCGCTGGAGAGGGACTACCTGGGGGCTCCCGGACCGGAGGATGACGAGATCGGCCATTGGACTCGGGTGGTGGAGCTGGCGGCTGTGGCGGGAGAGCTGCTGCGGAGCAAGTGTGGAGGCCGGTGGATCGAGGTGCAGGGCATGGCGACGCTGCCCTTCATCTTCCACCTGGCGCCGGGAGGGGACGCGAGCCCCCGCATCAACGCGGTGGGCCGGGCCGAGCGCTTCCTGAAGAACGGGGAGCGGGACAGCCTGGTGCACCTGCTGCGCATGGCCGAGGACCATGTGAACCGGAAGGAGCAGCCGAAGCGGGTGCTCTTCACGCTCAAGCCGCCCGCCTGGGCCGGCCAGGACAAGACGGTGTGCCGGCCGGTGCTGGAAGGGGAGAAGACGGCCGCCGAGGTGCCCCTGCTGGCCTATGGCGAGGACATGCCGAACTCGTTCGCCATCTTCGTGAAGGACGGCACGCGCGAGCTCGAGATCGACATGCTGCACGCGCAGGCGGTCGAGACCCTGAAGGAGGTGGAGGTCGAGGTCCAGGAGATCGACGAGAGCGAGGGGAAGCTCTTCGTGGTGTCGGGCAGCTACTTCGCCGCGGAGAAGCTGCTGGACGGGGACTTCATGCGCGGCATGCACGATCGCCTGCAGAGCCCGCTGCTCGTCGCCGGGGTGCCGCGCAAGGGCCTGCTCTTCATCGGGGACGTGCGCTCGCCCCAGCTTATGAACGGGCTGATGGCCATCCTGGCCGCCGAGCACGGGAAGAACGCCTCCGAGCCCATCTCCCCCACGCCGCTGATCGTCTCGGAGGGGAAGATCTGCGGGGTCGTCCGGGCCGTGGAAAAGCAAGAGGAGGCCCCGGCCGCCGCGCCCCAGGAGGAGCCTCGGCGGGGGTTCTTCAGCCGGCTGCTGGGACTCTTCAGGCGCTGAGGCGCCCCGGGCTCAGCGCGGGGCTTCCTTCGAGCCGACGACGGTCAGGTTCATGCCGATCTGCACCGACAGCGGCTTGCCGTCCACGGTGACGGTCGTCTTGCCGTTGATGTACCAGCCGAACGAGCCGGTGGAGAACGACTTCACCTCGGCGAGCATCTCCTGGCCGTTGATGACGACCTTGAGCGGCTCGGCCTTCTCCAGGAACTGGGGCAGCGACAGGGGGCAGGGGGACTTGGCCATGGGGCGCGCACCCTACCACCGGGGAGCCGAGCCGGACCACTGCCCGGGTGCTCAGCCTCCGCCCGTGCGCCCATCCAGCGTGGCGGTGATGGGAGCGGCCTGGATGGCCTGGATGAGCAGCGTGTGCGCGTCCAGTCCCGTGCGCACCGGGTTGGCGAAGGTGGCGAAGAGCTCCTTGTAGCCTCCGGCCACGAGGGCCTGGAAGTTGGTGGTGCTCAGCCGGTAGGTGGCGCCCGGCACCAGCGCCGCGTAGCCCAGCTCCGGCCGGGCCGGATCCTGGAGCACCTGAATGTCCGTGGGCTTGTTGTCCACCACCCGGTAGCGGACGCCCGTCTGCTGGCTGAACGAGTCCGAGCCCCGCTTGGCCACGCTCAGCTCCACCCAGGCGCGCAGCTGCTCCCCGGTGACGTCCGCGGTCATGACTTCGTTCTTGTAGGGGATGGCCGTGTAGAAGGTCTCCACGGTGATGTCTCCCGGAGGAATGCCCGCGCGGAAGCTCGAGGAGGTGGAGAAGAAGGCGTGCGCGCCGGCCGCCTTGCGCAGCACCTCCGTGGCCCAGTTGCCCAGCACGGACTCGCCGGAGTTGAGGTTCGCGTCGCTCAGCTCCACCTGCGCCTTGCCCAGCACCACGAAGCGCTCCGGGCGCTTCGCGACGAGCTGGCGCTGCAGCTCATCCACCTGGGTCTTCGTGTCCGCGGCCTGAGGCCGTGTCTCATCCAGCTTCACCAGCTCGCCGCTGACCTGCTGCAGTGCGCCCTCGCGGAAGCGCAGCCGCACCTGTCCCAGGTAGGCCCCATACTGGTACGGCGAGATGAACCAGGTGGAGCTGTCCGGGAGCTGGATCAGCTCGCTCTTGTGGTGCGAGTGCGAGCCGAGGATCAGATCGATCCCCGGGACGGCCTTGGCCATGGCCTCGTCATCCTGGCGGTGCTGGTGGCCGATGAAGATCACGGCGTGCACCTTCTCCACCTCGCGCAGCAGCTGGACGGTGGCCTGGGCCTCGGCGAGGGGATCCTTCCAGGAGGAGCCCGCCGGCATGCGATCGGCGCGGACGAGGCTGGGGAAGTCCGGGCCGCCCAGGGCGAAGAAGCCGAGGCGCACGCCCTGCACCTCACGGACGACGTAGGGCTTGCCGCCGGGCTTCAGCAGCGGGGTGCCGTCGCTCCCCACGAGGTTGGAGCTGATGATGGGGTAGTCCACGGTGCCCGCGCAGCGGAGGAACTCGTCCGCGCCATAGTCGAGCTCGTGGTTGCCCACGGCCATGACATCCACCAGCCCGTTGAGCCAGGCCCACTCGATGCAGTGGTACTCGTCGCTCCAGGTGGGCGTGCCCAGGTTCATCGTGTCCCCACCGGACACCACGAGCGTGTTGGGACGCTTGCGGGCCTCCTGGAGGTAGGCCATCACGCGCGCGATGCCCGCCTGGTCATGCTGGCCCTCCGAATAGAAGGGCACGGCGTGAGAGTGGTAGTCGGACATGGAGAGCACGGTGAGCTCCACGTCCTCCTTCGTGGACTGGCAGGCGCCGGTGGTGGCGAGGACTCCCAGGAGGGAAGCGGCGAGGACACTTCGGGCGAGCGGGCGAGCGGGCATTGTGACGGCCTTCTGCTTCGGTTTTTCGAGGACTTGGGGCCCTTGAGGGGTGTGGAGCGCTCCTACTGGGGGTCTGGAGCGAGTCTACCGTGGGCGTGAGCGTCAGACCCCTGCATTAAACCTAAGGGCATCGGGACGGAGGTCTCCATGCAGCAGGGTGAGATGGTTCGCAGCGAAACAGTGGTGCCGGCTCCCCGCCGCACGCAGCTCTCGGCCGAGCTGCTGAAGGAGGAGCGTCAGCAGCACCAGTTCCTCTCCCAGTACGTGAAGCAGTGCATGGTGGAGGGTACCGACTACGGCCGCATCTCCGGCTCGGACAAGCCCACGCTGCTCAAGCCCGGCGCGGAGAAGCTGATCGATCTGTTCAGCTGCACCCCGGAGTTCACCCTGGTGCCGGAGTTCTGCCACGAGGACTTCGAGACCGGCTTCTTCAAGTACACGTTCCGCTGCCGCATCATCAGCAGGGATCTCAGCGCGGTGCTCGCGGAGGGCTACGGCTCGGCCAACAGCCGCGAGAGCCGGTTCCGCTGGCGCCTGGCCCACCGCAAGTGCCCCGCCTGCACCAAGGACGCGATCGTCCAGGGCAAGAGCGAGTACGGCGGCGGCTGGGTCTGCTTCAAGAAGAAGGGCGGCTGCGGAGAGAAGTACGCCGCGACGGACGAGCGGATCACCAGCCAGACAGTCGGCCGCGTGGTGAACGAGGACATCGCGGATCTGGACAACACGATCCTGAAGATGGCGAAGAAGCGCGCCCAGGTGGATGGGGCCATCGCGCTCGCGCGGTGCTCGGACATGTTCACCCAGGACGTGGAGGACTTCTCGCTGGAGCTCGGCGGGGCCACCACGCCTCGTGCGGAGGGCGCTTCAGAGGCCTCCGGGGGCCTGTCCGTGGCCGAGCCGGGGCCCTCGTTCGACTTCGGCCCGAGCCGGAGCGAGCCGGCCACCGCTCCGGTGCCGCTCACGTGGGGCGAGGCGAGCAACCTGGCCCGAGGCATTGCCGGGGCGCGGGATGCCCGCTCCCTCCGCAAGGTGGGCATGTCCATCAAGGAGGCCCGCGCGGGCGGGCGCATCACCGACCCGGAGCGCAGCGATCTGGAGAAGCTCTACCGCGCCAAGCAGCTGGAGCTGACGAACGCGGCCCGTCCCTCCATCCGGCGAGCCTCGTGAGCCGCCGGGGGTGAGGGGCGGAGTGTTTCGCCGCTACAGCCCCAGGTTCTTGCGCAGCTCCGCGTAGGCCCGTCCCGAGGCGGAGGCCCGTAGCTTCTTGTCGATCGGCATCTCGGCCAGCGTCTGCGTCTCTCCGCGGGGGATGAAGACGGGATCCCAGTGGAAGCCGCCGTCGCCTCGGGGAGTGAGGGAGAGCTCGCCTTCGACTTTCTGGAGGATGATCTCGCGCTTGCGCCCGTCGCAGTAGCAGAGCGCGCTCAGCGCCCGGCACGTGCGCAGCTCCCCAGGGGGGACGAGCAGGCAGAGCCGCTTGCCGAGCGCCATCCACGTGGGCTTGACGAGCGCGCCGGGCAGGCCATTGAGGAAGTCGATGCACAGCGCCCCATGCTCGACGATGACGGGGACTCGGAGGGCGCGGTAGGCCTCGGCCGCCTTGGCGCGTACCACCTGCTCGAGATCCGTCTCGAGGATCTCGGTCACCGGGTAGCGCAGGATCCCCAGCCGCCCAGTGCCGCCGAAGAAGTGGTGGACCTCGCGGACCTTCGCGTCGTTGCAGGTGTTGTAGTACCAGTCAGGAATCATCGCGGGCTCCCGGGGCACGGCGGATGCGCTCGAGGAGGTCCGCGACGCTGGCCTCCTTGTCCGCGGGGTCGAGCTGGATCAGATCGATGTTCCACTGCTCCAGGAGCTCGGGCTGAATGGGACCGGCTCCGAAGGTGGCGAAGAAGCAGCGGCGCGCGGAGGGCCGCCGGGAGTTGGCCTGGCCCTGGAGGCGCAGCTGGTGCATGCGGTACCAGATGTAGCGGATGTTCAGGTCATTGAAGCTGTAGCCCATGAACAGGAAGCTGTGGCTGAGCAGATCCGCGCGCAGGCGCTGGTCCACGGGCGCGTCCAGCGCGATCCGGTGGTAGTACGAGCTCTCCGTGAGCACGATGGTCTCCGGCTTGGAGAGCGTGCCGTGGAACTTGATGACCTCGTGCGTGCCGGGCTCGCGCCGCGCCTGGAAGTCCTCGAAGGAGGCCAGCACCGCGACGCGCTTGCCCGCGTCCTGGAGCGCGCCCTCCACGTGCGAGTCGTAGTTGGTGGTGTAGAGGGTGCGCCAGTCGAGGCTGGCCAGCGCCCGGTGCATGCGGGAGGTCTTGCGCGCGCGGTCGGCCTCTTCCGAGTCGAAGCGGCGCGTCATCTCGTGCACGAGCTTCTGGAAGTGATCGTGGCCGGCGAGCTGGAAGTACTCGGCGAGCTGCTCGTAGCGGCCGTGGAGGAGGAACAGCTCGGGCTCGAAGCCGAGGCGCGCGGCCATCCAGCCGATCAGCTCGGACCAGTCCGGCAGCTTGAGCGGCTTGGAGTAGCCCGCCCCCAGGAAGGGGATGAGCCGCCCGTCCCGGTACTCCTGGTGCAAGCGGGGCGCGGCTTCGGCGGCGGACAGGACGGCCATCGTTCCTCCAGAGGGGATGCCAGCTTACATGGCCCGGGTTCTCTCCGCGCCACGCTCTACTCGGGGACGCCTTCCTTCAGGAGCCGCTTCTGGAGCAGGAGCGTGGCGTAGAGGAAGGCGTCGGGCGACAGGCGCTTGAGCCGCCAGGCCCACCGGCCGTCGGCGATGGGGAGCGCGTAGCGGGCCCCGCGCGCCACGGCCTTGAGGCAATCCCGGGCCACCGTCTCGGGACCGTAGCGGGCCTCGCCCACCAGCCGGCTGCCGGCCTTGCCCAGCTTCGGGTCGGTGTATTGCGCGGACGCGGCGATGTTCGTGCGGAAGAACGTGGGGCAGGCCACGGTGACGCCGATGCCCGCGGGCTTCAGCTCGACGTAGAGCGTCTCCGAGAGGGACACCACGCCGGCCTTCGAGACGTTGTACGGCGCCATGTAGCCCACGGAGAGCAGCCCCGCGGCCGAGGCGATGTTGAGGATGTGCCCCGAGCCCTGCTGCCGCAGCCGGGGTGCGAAGGAGTGGCAGCCGTGGATGACGCCCCAGAGGTTCACATCCAGGACGCGCTTCCACTCCGCCAGTGGGAGCTGCCCCACCGCTCCGCCACACGCCACGCCAGCGTTGTTGACGAGCAGCTCCACCCCTCCGAGCTGGGAGAAGGCCCGCTCGGCCAGGGCCTCCACCTGCTCCGGCTGGGTGACGTCGCACGCCTGGACGAGGGCCTTGCCGCCCGCCTGCTCGACCAGGTGAGCGGTCTCCTCCGCGGCAGGGACGTTCTTGTCCGACAGCAGCACCCGCGCCTGCCGCCGGGCCAGCTCCAGACACAGCGCCCGGCCCAGGCCGCTGCCAGCACCGGTGATGACTGCTCGGGCTCCGTCGAGGTTCATGGAAGCGGCCTCATACCCGAAAAGCGGACGGGGCGTGTGCGGAGGGTGGCCGCGGCCCAGCAGCCGGCGGGGCTCGCCTGGGGGCTCTCGCGGGAGTGCGAGATGAGGGAGAATGGGCGGCGAGCCGCATTCACGAGGTGTCCCATGCAACGCTTTCCGGGGCTGAGCCCGATCCTGGCCGTGGTGTTCCTGGCCGCTTGCGGCGAGTCCGCGGCGCCACCGTCTTCTCCTGCGCAGGCCCTCACCTACCACCGGGACGTGGCGCCGCTGGTCCAGCAGAAGTGTGGCGGCTGCCATGTGGAGGGAGGCATCGCGCCTTTCCCGCTCCAGAGCTACGCAGAGGTCTTTCTGATGCGGGAGGCCGTCAAGGCGGCCGTGAAGGCGCGCCTCATGCCTCCCTGGCAGGCGGATCCGGCATGCGCGGAGTACGCGAAGGATCGGTCCCTGTCCTCCGAGGAGATCGCCCTGCTCACGCGCTGGGTGGACGAGGGAGGCGTGGAGGGAGACCCCGCGGACGCGCCGGCTCCGCTTCCTCACTCAGACCAGGGCGGCCTGCCGCGGGTTGATCTGGAGCTGGCGATGCCCGTGGAGTACTCGCCGGCGCAGTCGCCGGATGACTACCGCTGCTTCATGCTGGACTGGCCGGAGACGGACGTGCGCTACGTCACCGGCTTCGTCGCCAAACCGGGGCGGCCGTCCATTGTCCACCACATCATCGCGTTCCTGATCCGTCCCGAGGACGTGTCCACATATCAGGCGCTGGACGCGGCGGAGCCGGGCCCTGGGTACACCTGCTTCGGCGGCCCGGGCGGCAGCACCACCCGAGCGGCGTGGATCGGGGCCTGGGCACCCGGCGGCGAGGCCACCCTCCTTCCCGCGGGCACGGGGATCCGGGTGCCGGCGGGCTCGAAGATCGTCCTCCAGATGCACTACAACCTGAGCAGCGCGAACGCGGCGCCCGATCGCACCTCCATCGCGATGAGCCTGGCCTCGACGGTGGAGAAGGTCGCCATCGTGCAGCCCTGGGCCGATCCGGCGTGGCTGCAGCCTGGGGGCATGCCCATTCCGGCGGGGGAGAAGGACGTGCGGCACCGCTTCTCCTTCGATATCTCCTCGGCGCTCTCGTACATGACCGGGGGCGCGTTCCAGAACAACCTGCCCATCACCGTCCACGGGGCCGCGCTGCACATGCACACCCAAGGCTCGTGGGCGCGGATGGAGATCGAGCGCAGGACGGGCACCCAGGAGTGCATGCTCCACCTCCCCCGCTGGGACTTCCACTGGCAGGGCAGCTACGGGTTTGCCCAGCCCAAGGTGGTCAAGCCGGGGGACCGCATCGCCGTGGAGTGCCACTGGGACAACAGCCAGCCGGGCGCCGAGTATCTGGAGTGGGGCGAGGGCACGGGCGACGAGATGTGCCTCGGCTCATTCCTGATGACGCAGTAGCCGGGAGCGCTGTCGAGCTGGCGAGGGCGGAGCCGTGGGGCTCAAAGGCGGGCGCGCAGGGCTCCCAGGACGGAGTGGGAGACCCTGGGGGCTTCGGGCAGCAGCTCGTCGGGCAGCCAGTAGTAGAGGGCGCGGCCCTCGGCCTCGACCTTCGAGCGGGTGAACTCCATGCCGCCGGTCTTGGCGCGCTCGGGGGCCTTGGACAGGCAGCGCTTGCACAGGCAGGGCAGCGGCGAGCCCGGATCGTGGGCCGTGAGGTTGATGGGGCCTGCGGGGGCTGGAGCCTCCGGGGCGCCGCCGCTGCTCGAAGGGAGGAGCAGCGCGAGATCCTCGGGAGCCAGCGCCCGGGGCGTCTGGAGCGACATGCCCAGGGCGCCCTTGGCGGCGGTGATGCCCTTGCCTGACTCGAAGCGGAGCTTGGGGATGAGCGCGGTGATGTCGGTGATGGGGATGCGGTTGGGAGTGGCGTGCCACTCGTCATCCTTGAACTTGAGCCCCTCGAGCACCGCCACCAGCCAGAGCGCCTCTTTGGGAGGGCGCACGGTGACGAGGAAGAGCCGGCCTCCGGACCTCAGGGGATCGAGGTGGCGGCTCGCACTGCGGTACCGGTCCAGGGGAAGGACGTCACCCGGCTTGAGGCCGGCTGCCTCCTTCTCGAAGACCACCTTGCTGATGATGGCCAGCATGTCAGGCATGGGCGGGATTCTATCAGGGCGCGTGACTGCATTCACTCCGGGAGCGCGGTCTCCGAGCCGTCGTACTCGCCCGAGTATTGCTGGGCGAGGCGCTCCAATTCGTCCCGGACGGTGAGGGCGGCCTCGTCCTCCGGGGAGAGGGAGTGCTCGGCGAGGACGAGCCAGTTCACCCCATCCGCGCCTTTGCGGCTCTCGACCTGGAAGCCGCGGCGGCGCAGCTCGGTCGCGACAGCTTTGCCCTCCTTGGCGCGAGGAAAGTAGAGATAGTGGCGCATGCGCGTCGGTTTGCTGGGGGAGGGAGCGGCGGGGTGATCTTCCTCTTTTCTGGAAGGCTCGGGCGAAGTGCTGGCCTCGGGTTGGCGCTGACGTTCCTCATGCTCATGTTCCGGCCGCCACTGCTCTGCCAGACGATCCACCAGATACTCGTGGTTCCAGATAGCGGCACGAGGAATGCGCCGCTCTTCAGCAGTGAGTTCCCGCCTCACAAGGGTCTCTTTTGTGCCATCTACGATTCTCCATGACACGACCTTGCCTTCTGGGGTCATTCCGCCGCTTCTTAGCAATCTGGGAGGGGATGCGAGGTTGGGCGGGATGGAGCAGGTGGCGACGATCTCTACAAGCTGGTGCCGCATAGCGGCCCCCGCGGGATAGAACGTGAAATAACCTTCCTGTTTTGCCAGGGCGGTCAGCTCCGCAGAATCCGGGCGCTCAGCGAAAAGTCCAGGCAGAACACGGATGGTGTCGCCCAACCGTGGGTGTTTGGCCGTGTATTGGAGATAGGCCAGTCCCCGGGGAGTTCGCACCTCCAGGACGTCACCCAGCCGGAGTTTCTTGCGCACAGCGGTCATGGCTGGCCGTCCAGGTAGCCGATGGATTCCAGGAGTTCCAGCCCGCGTCGCAGCATGGCGGCGTACTTCGGGTTGGAACGAGCGATGCTGTTGACGAGGTTGAGAAGCGTGCCCCCGTTCTTTTGCAGCCCATGGATCTCGATCAGGGCTTGCTCCACCGCACGCGCATCCTCCCTGGAAAGGCCGGTCATCAATTCGTCGATAAGGATGCCCTTGTGCCGCAACTGCTCGGTTGCGCGCCGTGCAAGATCGTTCGTAATGCCTACGTATTGAACACGATCGCCGTTCTTGGAGATGTAAACGGTCGTGTCGCCAGCATTCGCCATGGCAACGGCGCCGGGAGCCAGGACGAGGGTGGCGCCCGCTGCGGAGACGGTGACGGTATCCACTGCGGCCGCGAGGGAGAGTGGGGCTCCTCCTGGCGCTGCGGCGACCAGGGCCGCTTGGGGAGCGCCAGGCAGAGACGGGAGCTTGGAGGCGAAGCCGGCCGCCGTGTTACCGGCGGCTGCGGTGAAGAGCATGACGAAGACGCGCGCCGCGTTGGGTCCCATCACCTTGCTGAAGCGTCGTCCGGAGGAGCGCACCTCGTCGAATGAGGAAGCCTCGTCCACCTCCTCCACCAAGCGGGCCCAGCCTTGGAAGAGACTCCAGACAGTGTCAAAGCCCAGGTAGCCGATGAGTGCGACGGTCATCGCTGCCGCGAGCCCCTTGGAGAGGGGCTCGGGTAGCACCCAGAGCATGAGGTACATCGTCATGGCGGAGATGAGGGTGGCCTGCACCGCCAGGGGGTCCACCATCTGTCCCAGCGCGGCCTTCGTCTCCTGCCAAAGCGAGGCGAAGGCGAAGTGCAAGGCCCGGGTTCCTGCGTATGGGGCGCTTCGGGAGGGAGTCAGCCACAGCCCCCGTGCCTCCTGGAACGGCCGAGAGGAGAGCGGCACGTTCGGGAGATGTGTGGTGATGGCCTCCAGGAAGGAGTCTTCGTCCAACTCCACTGGCGCGCGGTCACCACTCGGAATCCAGACGGCCGGCCTGTTCTGCTCCTCCTTCACAAGCAGGACATGGGTGGTGCCGGTGCATCCCACCAGCAACGCCAACACCAACGCGCCTATCCGCTTCGGAGTCACATGGCACCTCGTCCTTCTCGAAGACCGCCTCGCGGATGGTGGCCAGCATGTCAGGCATGGGCGCGATCCTATCAGGGCGCGTAGAGTTTGAGGGTCATGACGCCTTTGAACCCGGCCGCAGTGCGGCTGCTCGACGAGTCCGCCGAGGTGCGGCGTGAGGCCGTGCAAGCCGTGGATGCCACGATGCTCACGGGCCGGTATGCGCTGCGGCAGGCCCTGCTGGGTGATGAAGATGCCGAGGTTCGAGCCTCCGCCGCACATCGGCTGGGGGACGCCCGGGATCGTCTCTTCGCGCCCGCGCTCCTCGAGGCGCTGCGCGATTCCCTGCCCACGGTTCGGGATCGCGCCTGGCGCGCACTGGCCCGGCTGGGAGCTCGTGAGCTGGTCCCCCAAGCGGAGCGAGCCGTCCGGGAAGAGCCGGTCTGGTGGGTGCGGCGGGCCGCGGTCAGGGCGGCGGCCTCCGTCGCAGGCTCCGAGGCGCTCGACCTGCTCCTCCGAACCCTGGAGGACCCGTTCTGGCGGGTGCGCAGCGCGGCGGTGCAGGCGCTGCTCTGGTTGGGACAGGCCCACGCGGAGGTCCGGCAACGGGTGCACGCGGCGGGTGAAGCGGCAGGGCCCGGTCCAGTCCGGGCGGCAGCCATGTATCTCGAAGGCGCCTGGAGCTCCTCGGCACCGTTACCTGGAGAGGGGGGCTTCGCGGGGCCTGTCGCGGTACCCACGGACGCGGGGCTGGACGATCAGGATCCCGCAGTGGTGACTGCACGGCTCGAGCGGCTCCCTGCCGCGGACGTGCCGCCGATCAAGCTCGTGGAGTGGTTGGGAGATCCGCACGAGCCGCTCCGCGCCCTCGCGCGGAGGCGCATGTTGGAGAGGCGGGATCCCGAGGCGGTCAGGCTCGCGATGCGCTGGCTGGATGAGCCGCGCGTCCCACACGCCTCGGAGGAAGTCCGCTCCCTGCTCCAACGGATCGATCTGGATGAGCTCGCCCTGGCCTCACGCATCCTCGGAGAGCCTCCCAGGCCGGGCGCCGTCGCGTGGGCGGCTCGGATCGCGGTGCGCAGGGATCAGCCCGAGCTGATCGAGCGCGTCCAGGCCCTGGCGCGGCATGCGGACCCCTCCATCCGGCGCGCGGCCCTCTCCGGGCTCGTGCTCGAGCCCGCAAGCCGAGAGACGGTGCTCGCGGCGCTCGAGGACCCGGACGAGTCCGTGCGCGAGGAGGTCATCGCCGCCTGGGAGCGCCGGCCTCCAGCGCCCTCGGCCATCATGGCGTTCGCGCGGGCCCTCGTGGCCTTCGCTCCCCGGGCCAGGACTCCGCACGAGCGCCGCGCCGTGGCAGAGGCCGCCGGGTGCGTCGGAGAGGAGGCCTTGCTCGCACGCCTCTCGGCCGATGCCGACACGTCGGTGCGTGCCGTGGCTCTCGGAGAGCGCTCGGAGCAGCGCACCCTCACCGTGGAAGAGCGCCGCGAGGCCCTCACGCATGAGGATCCGTGGATCCGCATGGCCGCGCTGGATGTGGCCTCGGCGCGAGTGGTCTGTGAGAACGATCCGGACCTCTCGGTGCGGCGCTCGGCACTGGAGCTCCTGGTCTCCCAGGCCACGAAGCTCTCACCGGACGAGGTGCGGAGCGTCGGCCTTGCCAGCTCTCGCGCTCCGGATCCCTGGATGCGAGCGCGTGGGGCAGAGCTGCTCCACCCTGAGGGAGCGAGGGAGGAGCTGGAGGCGCTCCTCCGCCTGTCGCTCGATCCCGCTCCGATGGTCCGGGCCGCTGCCGCAGCGGTCCTGGAGGAATGCGAGACGCTCGACGAACTCCTGACCGAGCTGCTGCGAGGAGCCTCGCGCACGCACGATCCCGATCTTCGCGCCTCCTCCTACACCTGGCTGCTGCGCCAGGCGGATGCCACCGCCTTCCAGCACCTGGCCACCGCGCTGCGAGACGCCTCGGAGCCGGAGCGGGTGGTGGCCCACCTGGAGGCAATGACGCTGATCTTCCCGGACGAGGCCTTCTCGACGGCCCCCGACCTGGAGCAACGCCGGCCCACGCGGCCTCGCCGGGACAAGACACCCTCGAAGCGCGCTCCACCCGAGAGCCCCCCCCGGGTCTCCTCGCGTCTCCTCGGGAGCACGGGGTTGCGCGTCTCGCCACTCGTGCTCTCAGGCGCCAACGGCCTGTCCGCCGCATCACTGGCCGAGGCCCATGAGGCCGGCGTGAACGCCTTCTTCTGGGAGACCGAGTACCTCCAGCTCACGCGCTTCCTGCGCGCCCGCCGGGGACAGCGGGAGGGGCTCGTGCTGGTCGCGGGCTCCTATCACTCGGGGCCCGCGGCGCTCCGCCGGGACGTGGAGTCCGCGCTGCGCCAGCTCCGCACCAGCTGGCTCGACGTCTTCCTCCTCTACTGGGTGCGCTCGCCCGAGCGGCTCAACGACGAGGACTTCGAGGCCCTGGAGAAGCTGCGCGCCGAGGGCAAGCTCCGCGCCTTCGGCTTCTCCACCCACCTGCGCGAGCTGGCCACGGATGCGATCCGGCGCCACCCCTGGCCGGTGGTGATGACGCGCCACAGCGCCGCGCACCCGGGGGCGGAGGCGGCCTTCTTCCCGGAGGCGCTCGCGCGGGGGACGGGGGTGCTCACCTTCACTGCCACCTGCTACGGCCGGCTCCTCCAGCCCTCGCCAGGGATGCCCTCGGACGCCGTGCTCCCCACGGCGGTGGACTGCTACCGCTACAGCCTGTCCCAGCCCGGCGTCAGCGCCTGCCTCTCCGCGCCCCGGAGCCACCGCGAGCTGGTGCAGAACCTGGAGGTGCTTGCCCGGCCGCAGATGGTGCCCGAGGCGCTGGAGGCCATGCGCGCCCACGGAGCGCGGGTCCGCGCGCGCAACCAGCAGTTCAACTCCCTCATCCGCCAGGCGCCGGGGGGGACCCGGGACACGTTCCTGGCACTCCTGGAGGAGGACGAGCCTCCCCCGACCTGGTGAATGCTTCCCACCGGGGGGGCGAATGTGCTGGAGTCGACAGTGCTCCTGGGGTCGCGTGCAGCCAGCCTTCCGTCCGCGATGTTACGTCGCGGCTGCTAGCGATACCCATTGAAGAACGACGCAGCGCGAGGTCCGCCTTGCGGGCTTCCCTGACCTCTCGTGCATCTGCCGTGCAGGTGGCGGCGGCCCCAGGAGCACAGTTGTTGCGCCGCGGAGGGGCGTGAGCCCCGGGAGAGCATGGGAATGGACCTGGTTGGCCTCCTCCTCGAGCTGAAGCCCCTGATGGCGGACCCCGAGGCCCACTTCGAGCGCATCACCGAGCTGCTCGAGCAGCACCAGGGCCTGGCCGAGTACGAGGTGGCCCGCTTCTACGTGAGCCGCCAGTGGCTGGAGCCGGTGGGGCGGATGCTGCGCAGCGTCGACCCGCGCGAGCGGCGCCGGGGCGTGAAGCAGATCCCGCTGCTCTTCGCGCGCGGGACGGCGTCGGCCCAGCTGCGCCGGCTGGTGAAGGACGCGGACGAGCGGGTGGCGCGCTCGGCGCGGGCTTCGGTGGGGAGGCTGGGGCTGGCGGACGTGTCGCCGCCGGACCGTCGCTTCAAGCCGCCTCGCAACCCGAGCCCCCAGTCCCGCGGCGGGTGGAACCCGACGGGCTGGAGCTTCGGCGTCCGCGTGAGCCGCTGGGGGAGCCCCAAGAAGCAGCCGCCGCTGAAGGGCAAGCTGCCCAAGCTGGCCACTCGGAAGGACGTGGCGGAGCTGGTGGGCGTGAAGGAGAAGGAGCTCGACGCGCTGATGCGGCCGGGCACGGAGGCGGGCTCGGGGTACGTGGAGTTCGAGGTGCCCAAGCGCTCGGGTGGGGTGCGCCGCATCTCGGCGCCGAGGGCGAAGCTCAAGGAGGTGCAGCGCGCCATCCTGGAGAAGATCCTGGAGCAGATGCCCGCGCATGACGCCGCGCACGGCTTCGTGAAGGGGCGCTCCACGGTGAGCAACGCCGAGCCGCACACGGGGGCCACGGTGGTGGTGCGGGTGGATCTGGAGGACTTCTTCCCCACGGTGCACTACCGGCGCGTGAAGGGCCTCTTCCAGGCGCACGGCTATGGCGAGGAGGTGGCCAACGCGCTGGCGGGGCTCTCCACGCACCGGCCGAAGCTGCCGGACGGGATGGTGGTGTGGCCGGGCGCGCTGCCGCAGGGAGCGCCCACGTCTCCGGCGATCGCCAACCTGGTGTGCCGGCGCATGGACGCGCGCCTCACGGCCCTGGCGAAGAAGGCGGAGGCCACCTACACGCGCTACGCGGATGACCTGTCCTTCTCCTTCGAGAAGCCGCCCGAGAAGCTGGGGCGCTTCCTGTGGTGGGTGAACGCCATCCTCCAGCAGGAGGGCTTCCTGGAGAACCACCCGAAGCGGCGGGTGATGCGCAAGAACTCGCGCCAGCGGGTGACGGGCCTGACGGTGAACGAGCAGGTCTCCATCCCTCGCGAGGAGCGCCGCCGGTTCAAGGCGATCCTGAACAACTGCCGCAAGCACGGGGTGGAGTCCCAGGCGCGAGGCCGGAAGGACTTCGAGAGCTGGCTGCGGGGCTACGCGGCCTATGTGCGGATGGTGCACCCGGAGCTGGGCGCGCGCTGGCAGCGCGAGGTGAAGGAGCTGCTCGGCGGATGAGGCCTCCTCCTGGACTGATGGAGCAGCTCCGCGCGCACCCAGAGGCGCCCGAGCACCGGCTGGCCTACGCGGAGTGGCTCGAGAAGCACGGGGAGGCCTCGCGCGCCGAGTTCATCCGCGCGGAGCTGACGCTCCGGACGAAGTCTTTGAATCCGCAGCAGCGGCTCACGCTGAAGAAGCGGGCGCAGCAGCTGCTGAAGGAGCACGCGAAGGAGTGGGCGGCGCAGCTGCCGGGGATGAGTGCGGAAGAGCTGCACTACAGGCGAGGGTTCGTCGAGGTGTTGACGCTCCCCGAGAAGCGCCTCGCCGAGCATGGGGAGGAGCTCCTGTCACGGGAGCCCGTGCATACGCTGACGGTCTCGGTCCAGGACGGCAAGGGGCAGGGGAGCGCGGCCGGGCAGCCCTGGTTCGAGCAGATCCGCTGGCTGAAGCTGACGGGGAAGGTGAATGCGGGGGCGAAGGCGCTGGCGGCGGCGGCGCACGTGGGGAAGCTGGACTCCCTGCTCATCCCGGGAGCGGGCGTGAGCGGGATCTCCGCGGTGCTCGGCAGCGAGCGGCTCGGCGGCCTGCGGACGCTCAGCCTGACGGGCGGCAGTGAGCAGCTGGAGGACGAAGCCTTTGGAGTGTTCTCCGAGGGCCGGCTTCAACTGGAGCGCCTCTTCCTGACGGGGTGCCTGCAGCTGTCGGAGGGGATCGCCCCGCTCGCGGAGGCGGAGTGGCTCCGGCCGCTGAAGTGGCTCGCGCTGAACCGGAACGAGCTGACGGACGAGGACGTCGAGACCCTGGCGAAGAGCAAGGTGCTCGAGAATCTGGAGCGGCTCGAGCTGGCGCACAACGAGCTCTCCTCGGAGGGGGTGCGCCTCCTGGCGTCACCGAAGCACCTGCCTCGGCTGAAGCACCTCGATCTGAGCGAGATGTGGTGGGACAAGGAGGAGCTGGGGCCATTGCAGCGGCGCTTCCGGTCGGGCCTGAAGGTCTGACCCTGGGGGATTGTCAGAAGTCCCCACTCCTGTCGTCATGGGCCCCACAGGAGCCCCCCGGCACCAGGAGCCCTCCGAGTGAACGCAGTCCAGACGCTGACCCAGAAGTCGCTGGCCGAGTACCTCCTCCACGTCGCGGTCATCCGGCCCGTGTTCATCTGGGGCCCCCCGGGGATTGGCAAGTCCTCCATCGTCCAGCAGTTCGCGAAGCAGGTGGGGCTGCCGTGCGTGTCGCTGCTGGGCAGCCAGCTGGCCCCCGAGGATCTCATCGGCGTGCCGCAGATCGTCAACGGCAAGAGCCGCTTCTGCCCGCCGACGATGATCGCCCGCGACGAACCCTACTGCCTCTTCCTGGACGAGCTGAACGCCTGCTCGCACGAGGTGCAGAAGGCCTTCTACAGCCTCATTCACGAGCGGCGCATCGGCGAGTACGAGCTGCCCGCGGGCTCCATCGTCATCGGCGCGGGCAACCGCGCGCAGGACAGCGCGATCGTCAAGCCCATGTCCTCGGCGCTCATCAACCGGATGATCCACGTGCAGCTCCAGGCCTCGCACCAGGACTGGCTGGAGTGGGCGCAGCAGAGCGAGATCCACCCGGTGGTGCTCGACTACATCCGGCTGCGGCCGGACCACCTCTGGAGCACGCCGCCCAAGCACGAGGAGCCCTTCTCCACGCCGCGCTCGTGGCACATGCTCAGCGACGCCCTCAAGGAGTACGGCGGAGACGTGCCGGACGCCACGCTCGAGGTGCTGGCCTACGGGTGCCTCACGCCGGTCCACGCTGGGCAGTTCAAGGCCTTCGTGAAGCAGGCGCGCAGCAAGTACCGGCTCAACGCCATCCTGCGCGGCGAGCTGGGCTGGCCCCACGCACCCGAGGATCGGGACGTCCTCTACTTCCTCTCCCAGTCGCTGCGGGCCCAGCTCATCAAGGAGCTGCCGCGCACGCGCGAGGCGCTCGCCGAGCACCACCGCGAGCTGGCGCACCGGTCCAAGGCCTTGATCAAGAACCTGGCGGCCATCAGCTTCGAGATGGCGCAGATGGTGGTGGCCCGGCAGGACGGTGAGGGGCTGCCGGACTGGCTCCTCCTGGAGATCGTGCGCGATCTGCCGCGGTTGGTGGAGCGCAAGGATGGCGCGTAAGGACGAGAAGAAGCGGGGGAGCGATCCCGCCACCGAGGCCTTCGAGCAGGGCGTCGAGAAGGTGCGCGCCCACCCTATCTTCGGGCCGCTGATGTGGCGCACGTCCCTCTACCGGCGGGAGGGCACGCCCTATCCGCCCAACGGCTGGGTGGTGGTGAGCCCGCGCGGAGTCCTCTACGCGCACCCCAAGCGGCGCGGCTCGGCGGAGGAGTGGGCGTATGCGATCGCCCACTGCCTGCTGCACCTGGGCCTGGGCCACTTCAAGAACGTCCCCGAGCCCGTCGCCTGGCAGACGGCGTGCGACTGCTTCGTGGCGCGCTTCCTCAAGGATCTCAAGTTCGGCCGCCCTCCGGAGGACATGCTGGTGGAGCTGGACTTCGGCTCCAAGAGCGAGGAGCGGCTGTACGAGAGCTTCGTCCGCGACGGCATTCCGCCCAAGCTGGCGGGCTGTGGGGCGGCGGGCCCGAGCTCGTACGACATGATCGACCTCGGCCTGGCCAACGCTCGCGAGGAGCGGGACTGGGAGAAGCTGCTGGCCGAGGGGCTCGTGCAGGCCGTGGACTCGGCGGTGGAGCTGGCTGCGGGGCTGCGGCAGTCGATGAGCCCGAAGGAGCGCGTGCAGACGGAGGCCACGCGGGCACGCTCGTGGTTCATCTCCCGGTTCCCGCTGCTCGGCTCGCTGGCGGCCCACTTCACGCTGATCGAGGATCCGCAGGTCTGCCACCGGATGCAGATCTCGGTGGCGGCGGTGGATGAGGAGGCCCAGGAGATCTACCTCAACCCCTCGGCCGGGCTGTACGAGGGCGGCGCCCGCTTCGTCATCGCGCACGAGCTGCTCCACGTGGGCCTGCGCCACCAGTCCCGCCGCATGGGGCGGGAGCCGTACCTGTGGAACGTCGCCTGTGACTACGTGGTGAACGGCTGGCTCGTGGAGATGGGCGTCGGCGAGCTGCCGAGCTTCGGCGTCCTCTACGATCCCGAGCTCAAGGGGCTGTCCGCGGAGGCCATCTACGATCGGATCGTCACGGACGTGCGCCGCTACCGGAAGCTGGCCACGCTGCGGGGCTACGGGCTCGGGGACATGCTGGAGGGGCACACCCCCGAGTGGTGGAAGCACGGCGACGGAATGACGCTCGATGCCTTCTACCGGCGCTGCCTGTCGCAGGGGCTCGCGTACCATGAGTCCGAGGGCCGGGGGTTCCTGCCCGCGGGCCTGGTGGAGGAGATCCGCGCGCTGGATCAGCCTCCCATCCCCTGGGACGTGGAGCTGGCGCAGTGGTTCGACCAGCACTTCTCTCCGCTGGAGAAGCGGCGGACGTACACGCGGCTCAGCCGGCGCCAGTCCGCCACCCCCGACATCCCCCGGCCGCTCTGGGTGCCCCAGGAGGAGTCCCAGGAGGGGAGGACCTTCGGGGTGGTGCTGGACACCTCTGGCTCCATGGAGCGCAAGCTGCTGGCCAAGGCGCTCGGGGCCATTGCGAGCTACAGCCTGGCCCGGGACGTGTCGCGGGTGCGGCTCGTCTTCTGTGACGCGGTGGCGTACGACGAGGGCTATGTCGCGCCGGAGGCGATCTCCGAGCGGGTACGAGTCCGCGGCCGAGGTGGCACGGTCCTCCAGCCAGGGATCGATCTGCTGGAGCGGGCCCAGGACTTCCCGAAACAGGGGCCTGTCCTCATCATCACGGATGGAGAGTGCGACCGGCTCCAGATCCGGCGCGAGCACGCCTTCCTGCTCCCGCAGGGGCGGCACCTGCCTTTCGTGCCCACCGGGCGGGTGTTCCGCATCGCCTGAGCCTGCGGGGGCTCAGGCAGGCGCTCGCACCCAGGGTCGCTGCCTCCCGTGGGAAAGGAGCAGGCGATGGGACCCCGGAGATCTTCAAGGCCGAACCCTCGGAGGCCCGCGGCAACGCACCGCGCGGGGCACACGCGGCGAGGGCGCCCGGGCCGTGCCCCGCGCTCGCGGACGGGCTCCAGGGCCGTCCTTCCCTCGCTGGCGGCGGAGCGGCTCGTGCTGGTGCAGGGCACGCTGCCTCGCTTCTGGGCGGTACCCGCGGAGTCGGAGATCGACACCCTCCTGCGCATGACCGATCCGGTCCTGCGCAACCTCCACATCACGCACACCTACCACGTCCTGATGATCGCCCTCACGGACCTGCTCGGGGAGGAGAACGTCTCCTGGTGCGCGCACGCCACCTGGGCCTCCAAGACGGCCGGCTTCTTCATCCGCAAGGAGGTGGTGCCCGGGCTGACCCGCGATCTGTTGGAGCGCGCGGACTCGCTGACTCGAAGCGTGGGAGGGCTGCAGGCGGAGCTGCTGGGCTCCTGGGCAGCGCCCTTCGGCATCCAGGCGGTGCTCACCCGGGCCATCCAGCAGATCGCGGACGAGGTGGCCCGTCACATCGCCCATGGCAACCTCCTCGTCTTCGAGGAGCTCGCGCCGCTGTACGTGGCGATGATCGACGATTTCTCGGGGAGCGAGCACTACGATCAGGCCACCCTCGATCGGTTCCTGGCGCGACTCTCCCGAGGCCCGGTGTCCCGGGAGGGGCAGGATCTGCTGATCCGGGCCTTCACCCACTACTACGAGGCGATGTTCGAGCAGGACGGTAAGGCGCGAGCCGAGCGCATCTTCCTGGCCAACGCCCTGGTGGGCTACCACGAGCAGACGCGCCTCCAGGGGTCGATCCTCGGCGCGCTGCATGCGCCGCTGCGGCAGGTGTTCCTCGATCAGGTGGTGGAGCTGATGGGGGTGAGCCCGTCGCGCCGGGGCAACCCCTTCCACGAGCTGTCGCTGCGAGGCGCCTTCGGTCCCCTGGCCGGCAAGCTGGAGCGCCTGTGGCGGGAGCTGATCACCCGGGCGCTGATGCGGCTCGATCTGCCCGACGTGACGCTCCGGCTCGGGGAGGACATCCCGGCGCTGAATGCCGAGCGGGACTTTCCGCCCACGCTCTCGCGTCTGGAGCACCCGGAGCTCGTCTCCCTGATGGCGACGCTGGATCGGACGCCGAACGACACGGCGGGGAGCGCGGCACGGGACTGGGGAGATCTGGGCGACCGGATGAACCTCATCGTCGACCTCTTCCGGACCCGGCAGCAGGATCGCGTCCTCTACGATCAGCCCTTCACCTTCATGCAGGTGGAGGCGCTGAGGCAGGGACGGGTTCCCCACGGCCGGCTCTGAGAGAGTAGGGTGCGAGGCCGGCATCCACCTCCAACCCATCGGTTCAGGGAGCGCCCACCATGAAGCGGCTGCACCGCAAGGATCTCTTCTGCTGGTCCACGTTCGCCGAGCGGCTCGACATCGACTTCAACAGCTTCGCCTGGGTCCGTGAGGGCGGGAACGTCCTGGTGGACCCGTTGCCGATGTCGGAGCACGACCGCAAGCACCTGCGAGAGCTGGGCGGCGCCGCCTGGATCGTGGTGACCAACTCGGCTCACGTGCGCGGCGCCAAGGAGATTGCCGCCGAGTTCGGCTGCAAGATCGCGGGACCGGCAGCGGAGCGGGAGGCGTTTCCCATCCCCTGTGAGCGCTGGCTGAAGGACGGGGACGAGGTGGTCCCGGGGCTTCGGGTCCTGGAGCTGGAGGGCTCGAAGACCCCCGGCGAGCTGGCCCTGATGTTGGAGGACACCACATTCATCGCGGGCGACCTGCTGCGCTCGCACCGGGCGGGCGAGCTGATGCTGCTGAAGCCCGAGCAGAACCTCAAGGACCCGGCCAAGGCGCTGGCCTCACTGCGGCGCGTGCTCGCCTACGAGCGCTTGGAGGCCCTGCTCGTGGGAGACGGCTGGTGCGTCTTCCGCGATGGCCGGAAGCTCCTGGAGGAGTTCCTCACCTCTGCGGCGGCATGAAGCGAAGGCCTCAGCCCAGTCCGCCGCGGCTCGGGTCGCCTCTTTACTCATCGATCAGGTGCGTCCAGAAGGACACGAGGCTCCAGACGTCGCCGAGCCGCGCGCTCCGGTCAACCTCGGCGTGGGTGATGAGCGGGGTCGCCAGCACGTGTACCTTCGTATAGGGCCGCAGTGCCCGGGCCAGCAGGGTGGCCTCCACGGCGGGGATGACCGTGTCGTCCGCTCCATGCAGCAGGTAGACGGGAGCAGACGGAGGAGGGGAGAGCTCCGGCGACACAGAGGGATCCGCGGCGAAGGCCCGCACATGGGGCAGCAGCAACGGCCCGAGCGAGGCCACATCGCGCGTGTTGACGTACCCCATCAAGCCAGAGGCCGGCTCGGGGAGCTGGCCTTGCAGCCTCCGAGCCTCCTCGAACGTCTCCTCGGCCCGCTTCGCGTCGTGCAGGCTGAGGTGAGAGGCCCGCAGGAAGGTGCGGATGGCCGCACGCAGAGGCTCCACCTGCTCCGGAGGGACCAGCCGGTCGGCCACGTTGAGCAGGATGACCACCACCCCATAGTCGTGAGGCTGCAGGCGGTGGCCGTCAGGCAGCACCCCCGTGCACAGGAAGGAGAGCACGCGCGAGAGCTCTCCATGGCCGCCCAGTGAGAGGGTGGCGGCCACCTTCTCCTGCAGCCCAGGCCGCCCGGCGGCGACAATCGAGAGCCCTCCCGAGAAGCTGATGCCGAAGAGGCTGACCTTCCCGTCGGGGGCGAGCTCCTTCTGCACGGAGAGCCAGGCGGCCGCGTCCTCGATCATGTCCGGGAGGCGGGGAGTGATCTCATAGCGAAGGAGATCCGGCGGCTCGGGGGTGAGGACCACCTGCCCACCCGTGGCGAGGTCCTTCGCCAGCTTCACCAACCGGGGCTCGTCGATGCCGTCCGCGTGGACTCCCGAGGTGAGCACGATCGGGTGCCCACGCGCCTCCCGGGGGCGATAGAGGCGCGCCCGGAGCGGCCCATGGCGCGAGGGGACCTGGAGCTCGGACACCTCGAACGGCACGGTCCGCCAGCGGGCGAGGGAGGTGGCCCAGCCCTCCTGCATCCCCGCGGCGCGGACGACCAGGGAGAGGCCCCGCAGGTACTGCGGCACGACGAGCAGGCTCACCAGGAGCCCCACGCCCAGGACTCCCAGGATCGCCGCTCGGAGCTTCCTCCTCATGCCGCACCGGCCCTCAGCCGAACTTGTAGCCCTTGGGCACGACGACGATGCCGTTGTCCGTCACCGTGAAGCCGCGCGCCTTGTCCTGCTCCAGATCGTGGCCGATCTTCGTGTTCGGCGGCACGCGCACGCCCTTGTCGATGATGGCGTTCTTGATCTGGGCGTGGCGGCCGATGTCCACCTCGTCGAAGATCACCGAGCGGAACACCTCCGAGTACGAGTTCACCCGCACCCACCGGAAGAGGATGCTCTCGCGCACCACGCCGCCGGAGATGATGCAGCCGCCCGCCACCAGCGAGTTGGGCGCCCGGCCCACCCGATCCCCGGACTCGTGGACGAACTTCGCTGGCGGGCTGTACTCGTTCGCCGTGCGCAGCGGCCACTGCGGGTTGTAGAGGTCGAACTCCGGGTTCATCGACACCAGGTCCATCGAGGCCTCGTGGTACGCCTGCAGCGTCCCCACGTCCCTCCAGTAGGTGTTCGGCGCGTCCCGCCCGGGAATCGGGTTGCGCGTGAAGTCGTACGTCTGGATGTGGTACCCGTCCTTCAGCGCCCGCGGGAGGATGTTCTTGCCGAAGTCGTGCTGCGAGCCCTCCTCGCGCGCGTCCAGCTCCAGCAGATCCTGGAGCACCTGCCGGCGGAAGATGTAGTTGCCCATGCTGGCCAGGGCCATGGTGGGCCGGTCCGGCATCGGCTTGGGATCCAGGGGCTTCTCCTGGAACTCCGTCACCCGGGCCCGCTCGTCCACCTGCATGATGCCGAAGCGGTTGCCCTCGGCCAGCGGCACCGGGTACGCGGCGATGGTGATGTCCGCGCGCTGGGACTCGTGCAGCTCGTGCATGTGCGCCACGTTCATCTTGTAGATGTGGTCGCCGGAGAAGATGGCCACGTGATCCGCCGCGTGGTTCTCCACCAGGTGCAGGTTCTGGTAGATGGCATCCGCCGTGCCGCGGTACCAGACGGGCCCCAGCTCCTCGAAGCGGTACATCTGCGCCGGCACCAGCGTGATGAAGTAGTCCGACAGGAAGGAGCCGAAGCGCCAGCCCCGCTGGATGTGCTCGGTGAGCGACTGCGCCTTGAACTGCGTCAGGACGTAGATCGAGTAGATGCCCGAGTTGATGAAGTTGTTCAGCGCGAAGTCGATGATGCGGAACTTCGACCCGAAGGGCACCGCGGGCTTGGAGCGCCGGGAGGTCAGCGGTGCGAGCCGGGTTCCCTGGCCACCGGCCAGGATCATTCCAAGGATGCGCTTGGGCATGAGCGACCTCCAGAGGTCGAGGGGACTGAGGCAGGCCTGCGCTGTGGAGGATTGACGAGTTACGGCCGCCCTTCAACTAAACCGACGGCAGGAGGGGCGCGAGCAGCTTGTCGAGCTCCTCGGCCTTGAACGGCTTGGCGATGAGGGGGCTGGTCATCCGCGCCACGAAGTCCAGGGAGGCGGGGGTATAGGCGCCGCCCGTCATGAAGATGACGCGGCGGGCCAACTCCGGCGCCTGCTGGCAGAGCTCCTCATAGAACTGCCTGCCTGTCACCTCCGCCATCATGAGGTCGCAGAGGATGGCGTCGTAGCGGCGGCCCTCCTGGATCCAGCGCAAGGCCTCGTGCGCACTCGAGGTGTAGGTGGCCTCGTGGGAGAGGCCCAGCAGCATTCGCAGGGTGTGGCCGAACTGCGGCTCGTCATCCACGATGAGGATCCGTCCGCGCTGGGGGACGGGCGAGGGCTTCGGGAGAGGAGCCAGCTCGCTCGCGGCGGCCGGCAACGGTGTCGCCGTGGGGAACCGGACGGAGAAGGTGCTGCCCCGGCCCAGCTGGCTCTCCACGGCGATGGTCCCTCCCATATGGGAGACCAGGCTGTGGCTGATGGCGAGCCCCAGCCCCATGCTCTTGCCAGGCGGCTTGGTGGTGAAGAAGGTATCGAAGACGCGATCGAGGATGTGGGCGGGGATGCCCTCGCCCGTATCCTGGATCTGCACGAGCACGGCCCCCTCCTCGGCGCGCACCCGCAGGCGGATCTCGTGAAGGGAGGCCGCTCCTTCCGGGATGGCCTGCGCCGCATTGACCAGCAGGTTGAGGAAGACCTGCCCCAGCTGGGCGCCATCCACCGCGATCTCCGGGACCTCGGCGTAGTCCCGCACGAGCCGGGCGCGGTGACGGATCTCGGGCATGGCCATCTTCACCGACAGCTCCAGCACCTGCTGGACGTTGACGCAGTGGGTCTGCGTCTCGGCGGGGCGGGCGAAGGCGCCCAGATCCTTCACGATGTCCCGGATGCGCTCGGCGCCGGACTGGGCCTCGGCCAGGCACTGGAGGGACAGCTCCACCGAGGCAGGGCCCTCCTCGGAGTCCGGGAGGCGCTGCGCTTCCGGCGTGGGCTCCTGCGCCTGCAGCGCGCGCGTGGCGAGGGTGAGGTTGCCCATGAGGAAGGCCAGCGGGTTGTTGATCTCGTGGGCAATGCCCGCCGCGATCGTGCCGACCGTCGCCAGGCGCTCGGAGAGGCTCAGGCGCAGCTGCACCTGCCGCAGCTCGGTGATGTCGATGATGGCCGTCCGGCACATGCGCCCATGCTGCCTCCCGCCCTGGAGCGGGGCGCTGTGGAGCCGGACCTCGAGCCGCTCCCCGGCGATGCGCAGCCGCAGCTCCGTGCTCAACGTCTCGCCCGCGATGCACTGGCGCACGTGAATCAGGAAGCGGCTCACGTCCCCCGGCTCCACGAAGGGGGTGAAGGGCAGGCCCTGCAGGAAGCCGCGGTCCTGGCGCAGCAGGGCCGCACCCGTGAGGTTGAGATCCTGGATGCAGGCACGCTCGTTCAGGCTCACGCAGGCCATGGGCGCGAAGTCGTACAGCTCCATGTATCGGTTGCGCGACTCCTCCAGCGCCTGCTGGGCCTCCTGGAGCTCGCGGTTCTGCAGCTCGAGCTCGAGCTGGTGACGCTGAATCTCACGCAGCAGGTGCCTCAGCTCCTCCGAGGCAGTGGGGTTGGATTCGAGCGAAAGCACGGCCTGCACCAGATCCGCTCGTGTCATGTTCCGCTGGTCACCCATGAGCCCCCCACTACAAAATTGAAGCTTAGTCGCATCGCACAGGGCAAGGCCAGCCGTTTTGGCTGGTTTTTCAGGATTTGACCTTGTGCGTAATATCCTCCAGGGAGAGCAGGATGTAGGGGCTCCCCAGCTCATGGTGGGAGATGCGGCGGGCGTTGAGGAGCATCCGCCGGTGCCCGATGGTTTGGAAGTCGTGCTCCATCACGAAGTCCTGGAGGTGCGTGTTCAACGGGAGGATCTCCTCCAGGAGCTGGCGCAGCCGCGGGATGTTCCACTGGCCATTGCCGAGCGCGTACAGCGGGCGCCCCAGGGTCTGCTCCTGCTTCTCCTGGAAGGTGGAATAGAAGGCGGGGTTGGCGTTGAGCACGTGCAGGGCCGAGTCCAGCACCAGGAAGGGCTCGCGCATCGTCTCCACGATGGCCTTGGCGTACTCCCGGGTCTTCCTCGCCTCATCGAGGCTGCGCTTGAGCCGGTCGATGTCCAGCAGCGTCAGCACGGCGCCATCGATCTTGTTGTCCACCGTCTTGTAGGGCCGCAGCCGCAGCGAGTACCAGTGCCCATCGCGGTCGCACACCTCCTGCTCGATGACGGTGAGGCGCTCGGTGACCTCGGAGAGGGCGGTCTCCAGATCGGGCAGGGGGAGGCCGGCCTGCATGTCGCGGAGGGGGCGTCCAATGTCCCCGGGAGACAGCTTCAGCACGGCGGCCGCCATGGGCGTGAAGCGGCGGATGCGCCGATCGTTGTCCACCATCACGGTGGCGATGTGGGTGCTGCCGATCAGGTTGTTCAGATCGCTGTTGAGCTGGCTGAGCTCGAGGTTGCTGTTCTGCAGCTCCTCGTTGACGGTGGTCAGCTCCTCGTTGGTGGACTGGAGCTCTTCCTTGGCGGTCTCCAGCTCCTCATTGGTGCTCTGCAGCTCCTCGTTGCTGGACTGGGTCTCCTCGGTGGCCGAGCGCAGCTCCTCGGTGGTGGCCTCCTGCTGCTCCAGGAGGGTGTGCAGGTGCTCCTGGGTCGTGAGCAGCTCCTCGCGCAGCCGCTCGAGCTCCCGCTGGGCCGCGGTGCGGCGGCTGTGGCTGGGGGGACGCTGGCTCTTCTGGGGGCGCGCGGGAGCCCACCCCTGGACCTCCTCGAAGAGCACGAGGAAGCAGGGCTCGCGCCCGGCCTGGGAGGAGTGCAGCGGGTGCACCTCGAGGTTGACCTTCCGCGGCGTGTCTCCTCCGGACAGGACCAGCTCCTCCATGCGGACGCGGCGGGCGCTCTTCTTCGCCCGGTGGATGGCCGCGCGCAGCTCGAGCGCCAGGCCCTGGCGCACCAGCTTGAGGAGGTTGAGGCTCGCGGCGCCGGGGATGAGCTCGAGGTACGGACCGGTGTGGCCCCGGAAGTGGAGGATCTCCATGTCCCCGTTGATGATGACGCCGGGAGGTCCATACAGGGCCAGGACCAGGCGGTCCGCTTCCTTCTGCGGATCCGCGGTGATCGCCAGGGGCTCGGGCTTGCGCCGTGACGCGGCGGGCTTCTCGGCGGGAGTCTCCCGGTAGGTGAAGAGGGCTCCCGGCCGGGACGAGACGGTCTTCTTCCGGTAGATCTTGCAGCGCTTGTCCACCAGGGAGAACAGCTCCGCGGAGGCGCCCACGGTCTCCGAGGTGCCGAGCACCAGGAAGCCCTCGGGGCGCAGGGCGTAGTGGAGGATGGGCAGGACCTTCCGCTGGAGCACGGGTCCCAGGTAGATGAGGACGTTGCGGCAGCTGATGAGGTCCACCTGCGAGAAGGGCGGGTCGCTCACCAGGTTCTGCTGCGCGAAGACGCACAGGGCCCGGACGGACTTGGTGATCTGATAGCCGCCATCGGTCTTCACGAAGAAGCGCTGGAGGCGGTCGGGAGAGACGTTCGTGGCGATGGACGGGGGGTAGATGGCGGTGCGGGCCTGCTCGATGGCGGCCCCGCTGAGATCCGTCGCGAACAGCTGCAAGGGGGTCGTGGTGGCTGCCGGCCCGAGGTACTCCAGCAGTGAGATGGCGAGGGAGTAGACCTCCTCGCCCGTGGAGCATCCGGGGACCCAGACACGGAAGGGGAGGCCTGGCGGGCGGTTCCGGAAGAGCTGAGGGAAGATCTTCTGCTGGAGCACCTCGAAGGTGGCGGGATCCCGGAAGAAGCTGGTGACGTGGATGAGCAGATCCTGGTGGAGGAGCTCGAGCTCCTCCGGGTGCTCCTGCAGGTAGCGCACATAGTCGTCGAGCTGCTTCACCTTGCGCAGGAGCATGCGCCGCTCCAGCCGCCGGTGGATGGTGGTGGGCTTGTAGTGAGTGAAGTCCACCCCGACGGCGTTCCGCAGCAGCTGGAAGACCTGCCGCAGGTCTTCCTCGGGCATCGGCACGGGTGAGGCCGCGCCAGGTGCGGTGGGCCCGGGCGGGGGGGCGGTGACGTGCGCGAGCTGGGCGAGGGCCCCCGCGATGCCCTCGGGAGGCAGGACGTGATCCACGCAGCCGGCGGCGATGGCGCTCCAGGGCATGCCATCGAAGCCGGCGGAGGCAGGCTCCTGGACCAGGGTGGTGCCGCCCGCCGCGTGGATGGCTTGCAGCCCCCGGGTGCCATCCGCGCCCGTCCCGGAGAGGATGACGCCGATGGCCCGGCCCGGGGTGGCCTCCGCCAGGGAGATCAGGAAGTCATCGATGAGCTGCATCCGTTGCCGCGGAGCCCGGCGCTCCTGGAGGTGCAGGGCCCCCCGCGCGAAGGTGATGCTGACGCCTGGGGGGCAGACGTAGACATGATCCGGCTCGAGCTCGAGGCCCTCGGAGGCCTCCAGGACAGGCATGGCCGTGGCCTTGGCCAGCAGCCCGGGGAGGATGCTCTCGTGGGTCGGGGCAAGGTGCTGCACGAGCACGAAGGCCATGCCCGTGTGGACGGGCAGGTTCTCGAGCAGCGAGACGAAGGCAGGCAGTCCGCCCGCCGAGGCGCCGATGCCTACCAGCGGGAAGCGCTCCCGGTAGGGCTGTGCTCCCGTCCTGCTTCGCTTCGTCGAGGCAGCGGGCTGCCGAGGAGACGATCGTTTCTTCACCCGTTCTCCCTCTCGCCCATGATCGGCCTGCTTCACACTATGGCTTGCACCGGAGGTTGTCTCTACAGACGGTAACGCGCTCCAAGGAAGCGGGCACCCATGCATGGCACGATAGGGTCATGTGTCCTTCCTTGAGCGGAGCCCTTCCGATCTTTCTGCTCTCCCTTGCACTGGGAGTGCGCGCTGAGGCCGAGCCCCCCACTCCCGCCGAGGCCCCGCCGCGTGCGCTGGCGTGCCTGTCGAAGTGGTACCCGGTGGAGCCAGTGAAGGTGGCGGGCGCCTGGCACTTCAAGCTGGGTGGGGCCACGTACCCGTGGGACGACGGGAAGCAGAAGACCTTCGAGCAGAAGCTGGAGACGCCGGACCTGGAGGACACGTTCTCCCTTCCGTACACGCCCGGGCCGATCCAGCCGGTGACGCGCGAGAACGAGGATCCGGGGCGCATCCGGTTCGATCCGCTCTTCCACGCGGCCTACGGCGACGCCGAGTCGAAGGTGGACGTGGTGGTCATCGACTTCCTGGGGCAGAAGCTGAAGGTGAACCGGAAGGCGGCGCCGGCCTTCGAGCGCGTGGCGAAGCGGCTCGCCGTGGCGGTGAAGCAGGATCCCTCGCTGCGGCCGTACCTGCAGAACCTGGGCGGCACCTTCGTGTGGCGGAAGATCGCCAACACGAACCGGCAGAGCGCGCACTCCTACGGCGTGTCCATCGACGTGAACGTGAAGCGCTCCCACTACTGGGAGTGGGCGAAGCCGAAGGAGCCGGTGCGCTGGGCGAACCAGATCCCTCGAGCCATCGTGGACGCGTTCGAGGCCGAGGGCTTCATCTGGGGCGGACGCTGGTACCACTACGACACGATGCACTTCGAGTACCGGCCCGAGCTGCTGGACCCCGCGTGTGCAGCCCCTGCTGAGCGGTGAGGGGGGCTCGCGGGGCTAGGGCGTGAGCTCCGCCAGGTGCCGCTGGATCTGAGGGACGCGCGGATGGTTCGGCGCCCTCTCCAGGAAGAGCCGGTAGTGCTGCGCCGCCTTGTCCTGCTGGCCGGGAATCGAGGCATAGGTGGCACCCGCGAGCAGGTGGCAGTCCGCATCCCCCGGGGCGAGGGAGATGCACCGCTCGGCGAAGATCGCGGCCCGGTCGTACTGCTTCTCCTGAAAGAGCCGCATCGCCTGCTCGAAGGAGGTCTTGATCTCACCGCTCTTCAGCGGCGCCACCAGGGTATAGGGCGAAGGGCTGGCCCACTCGGGGCCCCCACTCGTGCGGGTGATCAGGATCTGGAGCTCGCCCTCGTTGTCGGTGGGATCGTCATCGATGACGCCACAGAGGAGGCTGCTGGCGCCTGTGACGCTGACGCTCGTCTCGGCTCGGAGGAGGAACTGCTGCTCGCGGTTGGAGAGCCCTGGCTCCTCTCTGGACGAGAGCCGCACGCAGGCAAGTTGCTCCAGCGGGCCTCTCTGCTCGCCGTGGGTGTAGGCGCCGGGCTCGAGGGTCACCAGCGTCAGCCGGTACGAGGAGGTGGGATCCAGGTTCTTGAGCTCGAAGGACTGCTCGGTGCTGGCCGCGGCACTCAGCGCGATGACGACTCGCTTGCGCGTCTTGGCCTGGACGTTCTCGACCAGCACCTCGCGCTCCACGGCTCCCGTGGGCAGGGGGCTCAGCGCGAAGGCCTTGAAGGAGGCTGCTCCCTTGATCTGGAGGGGACGCCGCGAGAGGACTCCCACGCTGTCCTTCGAGGGCAGCCCTGGGCCTGAGAGCCAGAAGAACAGCGGAGGGCTGTCCATGGGGGGAGTGGGCTCGGAGAGGCGGTAGGTGTCGCCGGGCTCCAGCGCGAGCTCCAGCGCGTCACTCGGGGGAGGGATGACGTCCTTGCGCGCATCGAGCCGGATGGCGGCCACGGGGTAGGAGGCGGAGGCGCGTGCATGGGGCGTCTCGGGCTCCTGCGGCGCCGCGGGCTCGGCCATCACTGCAGGGGGCTCTGCGTCCTCGGGAGGAGGGGAGGGCTGGACGGGCGCCGGAGCTGGGGGCTGGGGGTTGGGGGAGGAGGCCGCCGTGCTGCTCGCGGGGGGCGACGTGGAGGGAGCGGCCGTGGGGGGCGTCGTCCTCATGCCCTGGATGAACAGCAGGGCGGTGAGCGCGGCCCCCAGCAGCGCCGCTCCGATCCCCACGCCCACGTACAACGCCGTGCGAGCCGGCGGGGAGGAGGTCCCCGAGGGGATCGCCGAGGGAGGGGCGGACGGTGTCTGGAGCGCCACGGCCGACATGGGCGCCGTGGTGAGCTCCCCTTTCCACTGGGCGAGCTGGTCCTGGAACGAGCGAGGCACCTGCACCGTGTGGCCCAGGCTCATCAGATCCTGGCGGAACAGCTCCTGGATGAAGTGTGAGAGGGACAGGGCCGAGAAGCGCGGCGTGGTGGAGTAGAGGAACTCCGTCAGCGCATCTCCGAAGGCGTGGCTGGACTCGTAGCGCTGCTCGCGGTCCACCGCGAGCGCCTTCATCATGAGGGCGTCCAGCCCGGGGGGAAGATCCGACCGGAGCGCCGAGGGGCGTGGGAACTCTCCCTGGGAGAGCTTGACCATCGCCGTGTGTGGCGTCTCCTCCGTCACGGGCATCCGGCCGCAGAGCAGCTGGTAGAGGACGATGCCGGTGGCCCACACGTCCGTGCGCGCATCCACCTCCTCGCCCTGGGCCTGCTCCGGGGAGAAGAACAGGTACTTGCCCTTCACCACGCCCGGCTCGGTGTTGAACCCGCGCAGCTCCCGGGCCTTGGCGATGCCGAAGTCGACGATCTTGACCTGCCCCTCGTAGCTGACGATCACGTTGTCGGGAGAGATGTCCCGGTGGACGATCCCCAGGGGTTTACCCTGGGCGTCGAGGCGGGTGTGGGCGTAGTGCAGGCCCCGGCACATCTCCGCGGCAATGAAGACGGCGATGGGGATGGGGAGGGTGGGCAGCCCCGAGCGGAGCGCGCGCTTGAAGAGGCGGTGGAGCGGCTGGCCGTCCACGTACTCCATGGCCAGGAAGTAGTCCCCGTCCACGCGGCCGAAGTCATAGACCTGGGCGATGTTGCCGTGCGACAGCGTGGCGGAGATGCGTGCCTCGCTGATGAACATGGCGATGAAGGCCGGGTCGTTGGCGTACTCGGGCAGGACCTTCTTGATGAGCACGGGCTTGGTGACGCCCGCCTCACCCAGGAGCCGGGCGCGCCACACCTCGGCCATGCCACCGCGGCCGAGGTGCGACACCAGCTCGTAGCGGCCGAACTGTTCGCCCGTTTGGAGACCCATTCGGCGCGCATCCTAGCCGCGGCGGGACCGGATTGGCATGGGCTCTGCTGGAGAGTGTGAGCCAGGGCAGGGGCCCGGCGTCCCACGGGCGTGAGGCGCCGTCCCAGCTCTGGGACTCGCGAGGCGGTGTGGCAGGGCGCCGGTTTTGAATGGCCTGCAATCCGAACTCGCGCTGGGCCTCATAGGACTGGGTGCTGAGCCACTGCCGCACGGTCCAAGGCGAACCCGTCACATTTCCCGCGGCGGGACTCCGGCTCACGTCACTTCGGCTTGGGAGCGGAGACCGGCTTCGACGGCTGGTACTTCATGCCCAGCTCGTTGAAGAGGAAGGCATAGACGTCCACCTCCTCCTCGATCCGATCGGACAGGGGCGTGCCCATGCCGTGGCCGCCCCCCGCCGCGCGCAGGAAGATCCGGCCCTTGCCCCCCGTGGCCGCCTGCATCCGCGCCACCATCTTGCGCGAGTGGAACGGATCCACGCGCGGATCGTTCGCCCCCGAGGTGAACAGCACCGGCGGGTACTTCGCCCCGTCCTTCACGTGGTGGTACGGCGAGTAGGCGTAGAGCGCCTGGAACTGCTCCGGGTTCTTCACCGTGCCGTACTCCGTGGTGTTGAACTGGCCGTTGGGCGTCAGCTCCACCCGCAGCATGTCGTAGAGGCCCACGCGCGCCACGACGACCCCGTACATCTCCGGGTGCTGCGTCACCGCCGCCCCCATCAGCAGGCCGCCGTTGCTGCCGCCCTGGATGGCCAGCTTCTTCGGCTGCGTGTACTTCTGCTCCACCAGCAGCTTCGCGCACGCGTAGAAGTCATCGAACACGTTCTGCTTCTTCGTCAGCGAGCCGTTGGTGTGCCACTCCTCGCCAAACTCCGAGCCGCCGCGCAGGTTCGCGATAGCGATGATGCCGCCCTGATCCAGCCACGCGCGGCTCAGCTTGTTGAAGCCCGGGGTGATGGAGACGTTGAAGCCGCCGTAGCCCGTCAGCAGCGTGGGGTTGTTGCCGTTCAGCTTCACCCCCTTGGGCTTGAGGATCGACAGCGGCACCTTCGTCCCATCCTGGGAGGTGGCCTCCGTCCGAATCACCTCGATGTCGCTGAAGTCCGCCGGCGAGGTCTGCGCCAGCGCCGTCTTCGTCACCTTGCCGTCCTTCGCCGAGTAGCGGTACCACGCCAGCGGCTCCACGTAGCTGAAGTTGGCGAAGAGGATGTCATCCCCGCCCTCGCGCTCCAGGCCTCCCACCGTGGAGACCGGCAGCGTGGGCACCAGCCCCAGATCCTGGCCCTTCAGATCCACCATGCGCAGCTGCGACGGGCCGCCGAGCTGCTCCGTCAGGTAGAGCCGCCCCTGCGTGGGCAGGAAGCCCATGATCGTGGCCTTCCCCTCGGGGACCACCACCGTCGCCTTGTCCAGCGACGGCGTGGCCAGCGGCAGCCGCAGCACCTTGCCGCGAGGCGCGTCCTTCTGGGACTTCAGGTACAGCGCCCCGTCCAGCCCGAACCGCGCCCCCACCACCTTGTCCTCGAGGCGCGACACCTGCTGCCACGCGCCCGAGGGCCCGCGCAGGTACAGCATGAACTCGCCGCCGTCCCCGTTGGCCACCAGGGCGAAGAGGTACTTGCCGTCCTTGGAGGTATCGAGCGCCGTTATCGCGATGCGCGGGAAGTCCTTGCCCAGCGCGTAGGTGTCCTTCTCCGTCGGCGTGCCCAGCGAGTGGTAGTACACCTGCTGGTAGAAGTTCTGGTCCTCGGCCGAGCGCTCCGTGCCTCGCGGGTAGCGCGTGTAGAAGTAGCCCTTGCCATCCCCCGTCCAGGCGAGGCTGCCGCCCGCGGTGCCGCCGTTCACCCGCGGAACCACCTCGTTGGGCAGCGCCTGGCCCGTGGCCACGTCGTAGATGGAGACGTCCCCGCTCTCCGTCCCATCCTTCGACAGCGACACCGCCACCTTCTTGCCGTCGGGCGACGGGACGAAGAAGTCGATGGCCGTCTTCCCGGAGGGATCCACCACCATCGGGTCGACCAGGATGCGCTCGCTCGAGGCGTCGCTCAGCGAGCCGAGCGTCACGAGCATTGGCTGCTGCTTGGGCGGCTGGGACTTCATGGCGAAGAGCGTCTCTCCGGCCTTCGTCAGCTCGAAGTGGGCCGGGGACTGCCAGGTGAGCAGCTCGGTGACGCGCTGGCGGATCGCGTCACGCCCCGGCAGCTTGTCCAGCATTGCCCGCGTGTACGCGTTCTGGCCCTGGGTCCACTCCTTCACCTTGGGATCCGTGGAGGACTCCATCCACTGGTAGGGATCCTCCACCTTCGCGTCGTGGTAGCTGTCCACCACCGCCTTCTTCTCCGCCACCGGCGGGAGCACGGTGGCCTTGCCTGCCAGAGAGGAGAGGGGCAACAGCAGCGAGAGCGCAGTCAGCGCGGGCTTGAGCTTCAATCGGCACCTCGGGAAAAGGTTGTGCGGTGGCTCCGGGGGCCCTCAACACTGCCACGTCCGGTCTCTTCCCGAGCAGTCGAGTGTTCACTGCCGTTCAGCGCAGCGGCTGGGTCACGAGCGCCTCCGCGAAGCGATCGAAGACGGCGCCTGCCGAGAGTGCGGGCTGCTCGTCCATGTTGCCAAGCATCAGAGAGAAGACGACGCGTGGATGCTCCGCGTCATCCGGGCGCTCGGCGACGCCGACATAGGCCTTCTGGCTGGAGAGTGTGCCCGTCTTGGCTCGGATGCGCCCCACCGTCTGGGCGGACGTCCCACTCCCCGCCAACGTCCCGTCCACGCCCGCGATGGGCAGGCTCTCCAGGAGGGTGGCCGCGTAGGGCTCCTGCAGGCTGGTGTAGAGCACCCGCGCGAGCCCGTAGGCCGTGGCGAGGTTGTACCGAGACAGGCCGCTGCCATCGATCGGCCTGAGATCCCGCCCGGAGACGCCGCGCCGCGTCAGCTCGTCGCCCACGGCCTTCCGCAGATCGGAGTAGCGCTCGCCACCCCCGCGCTCGCGCGTGAAGCGCAGGGCCAGGCGCTCCGCATAGAGGTTGAGTGACTCCTTGTTCGTCGCCTTCACGAGCTCCGAGAGTGGGGGGCTGATGAGCTCGAGGAGGCTCTGGCTCGTGGGGCGGGCGGCGACGGGGGCTGCCTCGCGGGGAGGAGCGGAGGAGGGGAGGTGCTCGAGGCCACGCCGAGTGAGGGCATCCTCCACACAGGCGGTGAAGAGCGCCTGGGGATCATCGATGGAGAGGCGGGTCGAGTAGGCGCGGGGGCACTGGTTGGCGGGCGAGCGCCACACGCAGCGAACCCGCGAGGGGTTGTGATCTCGTAGGCAGGCGAAGCCGGACCGGGAGCCGTTTGCGTCGACCTGCACCACGGTGGGGAACGGGGCGAACCGGGGCGAGAGCTGGAGGGCGGGCTGGGCCGAGCAGGGGGCCCCGTCGGCGCGCAGCAGGGAGAGATCGACGACGTTCTCGCGGAAGACGAAGGGCATGGGCGCGGCGCTCATGGAGTACGCCACGTCATCCCAGGCCCAGCCGGGGCCCAGCGGTCCATCCAGCCCGGTATCGGGGGCCCGCACCTGGAGCGCGCCCCGCCACCGCCGGATGCCCCGCCCCCGCAGCGCCTCCGCGATCTGGTCGCAGGCGAGGGCTGTCTCCGGGAAGCGCCACGAGCCCAGCGACGGATCGCCCGAGGCCTCCACCACGAGATTGCCCTCGAAGAGCTCCCCCTGGTGCTTGCCTTCCAGCGTCACAGGCGTGCGGAAGCGGAAGTCGGCGCCGAGGGCGGAGAGCACTGCGGACGTGGAGACGATCTTCATCGTCGAGGCCGGCAGTGAGCGGGCGTGCTCGCGGTGCGAGTAGAGGGGCTCGCCCGTCTTCGCATCCAGGACGATGACGCTGGTCAGGGCGCCTTCGCCTTCGAGGGCGGAGAAGAGCTCCTCGGCGGTCTGAGAGAAGGATCGAGAGGCGGCCGGGCGCGTGGCTCGAGGGCATCCCGAGAGCGCGAGGGCCGCGAGCAGCAGCGGAGCAAGCGAGAGGCGGCGCATGGGCGCGGGCACGTTACAGCCCGCCGGATCGGGTGTCGATGCCGGCTATTCGCGCAGGCCCGTCAGCAGCCAGGTCTTCACCCGGCCGATGCTCTTCACCTCGATCTCCCCACGGGGCTCGAAGGCGAAGCGATCGCGGAGCGCCAGCCACGTTGCCTCGCTCACGTGGATGCGCCCGGCCACCCCGTGGGACTCCAGGCGGCTGGCCATGTTCACCGTGTCTCCCCACAGATCGTAGGCGAACTTGTGCGTGCCGATGATGCCCGCGACCACTGGCCCACTGTGCATGCCGATCCGCACGTCCAGCGAGGTCCTCAGCACCTGGTTCAGCCGGTGGATGGCGTCCACGAACGCGAGCGCCATGATGGCCATGACCTCGCGGTGATCGGGGCGTGGCGAAGGCAGGCCCGCTACGACCATGTAGGAGTCCCCGATCGTCTTGATCTTCTCCAGCCCGTAGCGCTCGGTCACCGCATCGAACTCCGTGAACACCTGGCCGAGCACCTCCACCACATGCTCGGGGGGCAGCAGCGTGGACCAGCGGGTGAAGTCCACCAGATCGGCGAACATCACCGTCACCTCCTCGAAGCGCTCGGCGATGGCGTGCTCGCCGCGCTTGAGGCGCTCGACGATGGAGTGGGGGAGGATGTTGCGCAGCAGCCGCTCGGAGCGCTGAGTGGCCTCGGAGAGCTCGCGGGTCCGCTCGGTGATGCGGGCCTCCAGCAGCCGGTTGGCGTCCCGGAGCTGCTCGTCCAGCTGGGCCCGCACCACCCGCGCCGCCATCATCGTCGTCACCGTGGTGAAGATGTGGAGGTGCTCCTCCGTGAAGAAGTCCTCCTGCGAGTGCTCCGAGTCCATCACTCCGATCACCTGGTCCTGGGAGTAGATCGGCACGGCCAGCTCGGACAGCCGCTGTTGATCGTCCTGGATGTAGCGCGGGTCTTTCCGGGTGTCCGAGAGGAGCTCCGGCATGCCGGTGAGCGCCACGGTCCCCACGATGCCCGCCCCCGCCTTGATACGGATGGGCGCGAGGATCTCCCGCTGCTGCGGGTTCTTCGGTCCGAAGGCCGCCCGCTGGACGAGGTACTCGCGCTGCTCGTCGAACAGGTAGATGACGCAGTCCTCCAGCCCCAGGTGGGCTACGACTCCCTGCGCCACGTCCCAGAGGATGTCGTCCACATCCGTCTGCGGCTGGAGCAGCGACGCGGCCAGACGGTTGATGGCATCCAGGCTGCGCGCCTTGGCCTCCAGCTCGTGGACGCGTCTCTCGAGAGCCCGCTTCTCCGCCAGGAGCGGATCCGCTTCGAGGTCAGCTGGATCGGGCGGCGCGTGAGGAGGAGACATGCGGCATACACATCGTCGCACTTCCTCTATGTTTTACACCATGCGCCAGTCGCTGGGCTGAGTCAGAGCTCCTTGTCCGTGCTGTGCATCCGCGCCACCTCGACCTCCGAGGTGCGCCGCCGGGAGGTGCGGAAGATCGTGGTGCAGCTGGCGCAGCGCAGCCGCAGGAAGCCCCCCGAGACGAGCCCCTTGCCGAGCCCCATTCCAGGCTCGCGGGAGTCCAGGTCCTCCAGTCGGCCCCGGCACAGCGGGCAGGGATCTCCCACGCCGGCGCGGACCGCCGGATCGCGCAGCCGCCGCCATCGGTCCAGGGCCTCGGGCGTCAGCGCCAGCGCGCAGTGCACGTGGTCGTGCCAGGAGGACTCGCCGTACTCGTTCTCGATGTGCAGCCCGAGCTCGCGGCGGAACACCGAGATGATGTTGGACTCGGGGCTCATGCCCCGCGCGGACACCCGGTGCCCCTCCAGGAAGCAGGTGCCGTAGCCGTCCGCGCCCAGCAGACAGCGCGACAGGGCCCAGAAGGGGTGCATCACCCGCTGGGAGGGAGGCGCCAGCGTGTCCAGCCCTGGCACGTCGTCCACCCGCCGCATGTCCCCGCCGAAGCCGATGGAGGCCTCGCCCTCGCTCCGCGAGACCGACAGCGTCCGCCGCCCGCGGCCGAAGTTGATCGCGGCGGCCTCGTCCTCGTCATGGATGAGCGCCACTCCCGCCCCATAATCCCAGGCGTCGGCAAGCTCCGGGTGATGGGTGACGGAGAACGGGACGCAGACGACGCGCCCGGAAGACACCGGAGGCCGGGGCAGGGCCACCACGTCTTCCTCCTGGGCACGCCCCCAGCTCAGATCAGGCCCTCCAAAGTGCAGGGACTCGAAGCGCAGCACCGCGCTCTGCAGCCTCGCGAGGATCTCTCTCGGGCGCCTCCCTGCATCGTCGTGCTGTCCCGCGCCCAGCTGCGTGGCGCGACGCACCAGCGCCTCGGCGAAGGACTCCGTCCACTGCTGGAGGGCCGAGCGACTCATGGGACGACGAGGATCCTGAGATTCACGGCCTATACTTAAAAACAGGTCATCCCTGAAAATCAAGGCTCGGGCCCACAAGTGTTGTTCGGATCGACCTTACCCATTTTTCCCCAGGCCAGAGCGCGGCTGATGGGCTCCGGGGAGGGGAAGTTGAGAGGGGGCCCAGCGGCGTCGTGCGACATCCCGCCTGGCAGCACGACACCTGGTAGCCCGCCTGCCAAGTGGTACCCGCTCCAGTAGGAACCATCCAGGCTCTGGGAAGGGGGTCCGAGTAGAACCAATAACGGTTCCAACAAGGAGAATCATAGTGAATTCAAGTGGTTGGCTGGAACTGTGCTACTGGGCTGTGCGTATTGGCAGCATCCTCTTCTCTATCTTTGAGGTCGCCCTCGACATGAGTCGCCGTAGCCGTAAATGAGTAGGGGCGGGGGCCCGGAGTGATCTCCGGCCTCTCGCTTCTTCGCGGCAACCAGCGGGCCCTAGGAGGCACGTCGCTAGCGTCGCGCTACAGTGCCGTACATCTGCTAGGGTGATGACCTTGGAGGTTCTGCTTCCTTGGCACTACCCATGACGTGGCCGCTTCTCGCGCTCGGTCTCCTGGTGGCGAGCGCTGCCGCCGCCCAGCCTCAACTCCCCATCCGCCAACGCCAGGATCGGCGCGTCGCGCTGCCCACTACGCCCGCTGAGCCCGTCCCCGAGTTGTACGTGGCCGCGGGCAACCTCACCACGGTGGCCTTCAACGGCTCCCTGGATCGCGACAGCCTTGTGGTGGACCGCACCCGCTTCAAGTGGATGGACGTCGGCGACCGCACCCTCGTCCTGGAGCCCTTCACGGACCTCGGGCCGGGCGAGCGGCTCATCATGCAGGTGGGCTTCAAGGATAGGGCCCTGCCGGCGAAGGCCGTCCTCGCCGTCCTCTCGAAAGCGGATGTGATGGACGGGAAGGTGGAGGTGGACCGGCGGGCGAACACCCCCGAGGCCCTGCTCGCCGCCCTCACGCAGAAGGAAGCGGAGTTGGAGGAGCTCAAGGCCCGGTACGCGGGTAGCTGCCCCGCGGGGCTCATGCTCTCTGAGTGGCTCTATGAGGAGAGCAGGCCCACGGCCTTGGTGGTGGAGTCCCCAGCAGACGACGGCCATGGGCTGGAGGCGCAAAAGGCCTTTGGCTTCCTGGGCAAGTTCTCAGCGCTGGTCGCCATCCGGCTGCGCAACCTTCCGGGCCAGAAGCCGTGGGTGCTGGAGCAGGCGCACGTCGCCGGCCCAGGCGGCGGAGCGGTGAAGGTGCTCTCGACGCAGATGAAGCCGGTGCAACTCGAGCCTGGCGAAGAGGGACTGCTGGTTGTGGAGGTGAAGACGCCACCCTGGACGGCCGGCAAGCCCTTCAGCGTGGGCCTCGGAGATCCCGGCGGTGGGCGCCGCCTCTCCATCAAGTTGATGAAGAAGTAGGAGGCTCCTCCCATGGCGACGGACACTTTTCACCCCGATCACCTCAAGCCGGGGGACATGGTGGGCCCCTGGCAGATCGTCGAGTCGCTGGGCAGCGGCAACTTCGGCCACACCTTCAAGGTCGCGCGAGGGGGAGCCTTCTTCACGATGAAGATGGCGGTGCGCCCTGCGCCCGAACTGCCCAAGGCCACGCTCGAGGAAACCTTGGAGGAGCGGCAGGTGGATGGGCGCATGTGTCACGAGGGCGCCATTCTCCTGGCCAACACCAGTCACCCAGGCCTGCCGCAGGTGCGCGAGGTGAGCCGGTGGCCGCACCCCATCAAGGGCTACCTCTACATCATCACCGACCACGTGCTCGGCGAGCCCTTCCACGAGTGGCGAGAGCAGACCCGGCCCATCGTCGCCCAGTTCGTGGACGTCTTCATCGAGGTGGTGCGCACGGTGGAGCGGCTGCACGCCAAGGGCATCTTCATCCGTGACTTCAAGAGCGAGCACGTCATCATCCCAGAGGACCACAAGCCGGTGCTGGTGGACCTGGGAAGTGCATGGTTGCCCGGCGGCTCCGACCTCACCGTGGGGCTTGCACCAGGCACGCCCCATGCCCTGCCCCCAGAGTGCGTCGCCTTCATTCGAGAGGGTTCCTGGAAGCAGGGCGCCCGGTTTGATCCGGGGCAAGCGGGCGACCTCTACCAACTCGGCGTCTTCCTGTACGAAGCGCTCGCGGATGGCTGGCCCTTCAATCCGCGGCTGCCGAAGGACGAGCTGTTGGTGGCCATCGAGAACGTCGTCCCGCGCCCTCCGCACCGCATCAACCCGCAGGTTCCCAAATCCCTCAGCCTCATCGCCATGAAGCTGCTGGAGAAACAGCCTGAGGACCGCTACGAGAGCGCCGAGGCCCTGCTCCAGGCGCTCTGGGATGCCAACAAGGAGCGCACAACGAGGACCTGGAAGGTGCGGTTGGAACTCCCTCCCGGGGGCCCGGCGCCGGTGACCCAAGAGGAGGTGGAGGAGCGCCGTGCCCTGCAGCAGGAGTCGAAGCGCAGAGCGCAAGAAGCTCAGAAGAAGAAGGAGGAAGAACTCTCCCCGGAGCAGGCGCTGGAGCAGTTCTCCGCCGTCCTCCAGAAAATAGAGGCGGAGGTGCGCGCCGACGACGAGAAGGCCACCCACCGCAAGAAGCGATGGCGGAGAATCGCCCTCGGGATGGGGGCGCTCCTGCTGCTTCTCACGCTCTGGGTCGCCTGGCAGGTGTGGCGTACTCCCGTCCCGCCTTCCCCCGCTGCATCCGTGAAAGGAAGCTCGCTCGTGTCCACCATCAGCAACTCCCGGCCCGTGAGGGCCACCGCCGCATGGCTGTGCGTCACCTTCAGCGTTGGATGCACTGCGGCCCAGGTGCGACCCCTGCCGGAGGACTGCCCTGCGGAAGCTGTCCGCAGCATGGAGGAGTTGAACCTCCTCAACCAGGGCGCCTACAGCGTCGTCATAGACATCAACCAGCCGGGCAAGCAGCAGCAGGAGGGCGCCTACCGCCCAGGGCCCATCGTCAGCCGGGTGGTGAAGTACTCGTGGACGGGGCCGTTGCCCGACGGCACCCTCCTGTACGGGCAACTCTGGACGGAGGGTCTCACCAAGGAGGGGCAGGAGGCGGTCCTGGGCCGCTACACCGAGGCCCTCCTGCCCGATGGACGCCGCGTCCCCGTCTGCTTCGTGCTGGGGGATCTGACGGGCCTCACCATCAAGAACCCAGGGTCCAAGCCAGGGGAGGCCCGCCTGCCGCGGGAGTGGAGCGCCCTAGCCGTCCGGCGATGGCCGTAAACCTTATCTCTTCTTCCTCTTCTTCTTGTCGTTGCCGGCTCTTGCGGACGATCCACCGGCCGCGTATGCCTTCTGGGCATCTTCATCTGCGGACAGAAGCGGTGTCGGCTCCGACGCTGGGGTCTCCGGCACCTTGATGCGGACGCCCTTGCGGGGTGGTGGCGGGAGCCTCTCCATGCCCGGAAGCACAGCCTGCGCGCCCTCCACTGGCACGTCTTATAGGACACGTCTCTAGCGACGTGGGCACCGGTTCTAGGCGTTTCTACGGTCCGCCGTAAGATGCCGCGGCCCAAGGCCGAGAGAAGACACCGGCCCGAGCGGGCCGAGCAGTACACCAGCGCCGCCTACCGGGACCTCCAGGCCCGGCTGGCGGCAGCCGTGCGGCACCTGCGCACCGAGAAGGGCTGGACTCAGGAAGAGGCTGCCCACCGCTGCGGCATGACGACGCGCCTCCTGCAGCGCGTGGAGGGCTCTGAGGTGAACCTCACCCTCACCACCCTGGCTCGCCTCTGCGAGGGCCTCGAGGTGGACGCGGCGCAGTTCCTGAAACCGCTCCAGAAGGGGCGGTAGGGCGAAGGGGTCTCCTACTGGAGTGGGGAACACCCTGGCGCGGCATGCCTGGACTGGGTAAGCGCTCGGATTACCTGGAGAATTTGCCGCAGACCATGACTTGGCGCCTGGGGCGAACAGCACCGCCCCTTCTAGTTCCTTTGCCCTAGTGGGGCTCGTAGCACCGCCGACAGATGGCGTGGGCCAGGGTCGAACAGCGCCGCCCCTTCTGTTCAGCATGCGCGAAACCATCACTGCTGTGCTCCCCGTTGTTGGTCCTCTTGTCGGCAAGGCGCTTCTTGGCGCTCTCGCCAGTCACCTCGTGCGTGGCCTCATGGAGAAGGTGATCAGCCCAAGGGCTGCACGACTGCGCCGCCGGCTGCGGCGGTGGATGCGCGCTCAACTGCAGCGCTAGTTGCCACGGACTCATGCGCGTCCCGGATGTTTCCTCAAAGTTTTAGGTTGCATCCTCAGAGTTTGAGGTTACTGTTCCGGGCATGGAAAGTCCGGTCACAGCGAAGACGGCCATCCTGGCCGTCCTCATCAGCGGGAAGAGCTACGGGCTCGAAATCATCGAGAAGGTCCGAGAGCGGACCAAGGGCGCCATTGTCCTCAACGAGGGGAGCGTCTACCCCACGCTCAAGTCCATGGAGAAGGAAGGCCTCCTGCGCAGCTTCGACGGGGAGCCCATGCCTGAGCGCGGAGGCCGACCGCGACGGTACTACGAGCTGACCGGCGAGGGGCGCCGGGTGGCCACCGAACAGCGCACGGCCCTCATTGGGCTCCTGCAGCCTGCGTGGGGTGGCGCATGAACAACAACCAGGCGATGCGGCGGGTGGAGCGCATACTGGCTACGTTGAAGGAAACGGCACCCCGGGGCGGACATCCCCGGATCAGCCAGGGCGACCTCGTGTTCTTGAAGCATCAGAGGGCCAAGTTGGAGAGCGAAGAGAGGCAGCTTCGGGGGGCAGCTCGGCGTGCCCGTGTATCTCAACAGAATGAGCGGGCACTCGAACTCACACAGAAGGCTAATGTCGCGTTCGACATTTATAAGGAACTCGGCAACGCGGTCCGTCAGGCGGAGGCGGAACTGTCTCCGCAGCTCGAGCTAAGTTTCGATGCTGATCCTCTCATTCAAGGCCCCAGCACGCTCGAGAAGGCCAGCACGCCCGAGAAGGCCAGCACGCCCGAGAAGGCCAGCACGCCCGAGAAGGCCAGCACGCCCGAGAAGGCCAGTGCGCCCGAGAAGGCCAGTGCGCTCGAGAAGGCTAAGGGTACTGGCAAGCCAGAACACCTCATCGAATCACTCAGAGCACAGCAGCGAGCGGTTGCGCGGGCTACATACTTCCTCGACCTGCTCTCTGCCCTTGTTCCCCGGCGCATCGCCAACGAGGAGATCGGTGACGCCCTTGAGGTCGTCCATGGGATGGCGAAGGCGCGGCGGCCCAAGTGGTTCATCTACCTTAAAGTGACCACCACGTTCTTCTGGGTAGGCGTCCATACTCTCCTGCACTGCGCTGAGCGGGTCGCCGGCATCGTGAAGGTCGTCACTGGTAAGAGCGACAAGGACTGAGGACCAGAGGAGGCGGCTAGGCACAGGCCTCGCCTGGTTACCTCCTGAGCGCTAGATCCTCAGTTCCGCGACTGCCCTGGTTTGCCCCCATTCGGGGCATCGCCGACCCGCCGGAACGGGCCAAAATTGTAGGTAAGGTCGAATTGTCCGGTCCTCCAAAACCGGGGAACGCGCCAGGGCTTCCCGGGAGGCCCGCACGGACTCCGCGTGTCGGCTCGTGGCGACCGTCCAGCGGCCATTCGCGACCGCTCAGGGGCATGGGCGCCTGAGCGCCTGGCGCCTTGGGCAGCCTTGCTCCCCTGACTGGCCGCTCGGATCAGGGAGCGGCGCATCGTGGAGCTCTGCATGCGACTGCCACCGCTGCTCTGGACGGGCCTCCTCGCCCTGGCCCTCGAAGCCTCTCCCCCCGAGCCTCTCTGGCGGCCGTTGCCGAGGGGGACTCCGGCAGCGGTCTCCGCCACGGCTCCTGCGGCTGCCTCGGGGCGCTTCGCCATCCCCGCCGAGCCTCAGCGCCCCGGAGATCCGAAGGCCGGGTATGACACCCTCGTCAACGGGAGCTACGTGAGCTGTGGCGTCCCGTGGTCCATCTACCGCATGGCCTTCGGCGACGCGCCCGCGAGCCGCCGCCTCAAGGGGAGGCGGGGCCACAATGCGAAGCTCTCCTATGACGTGACGGCGCTGAAGACGCAGCGAGGCGTGGAGGTGGTGACGGCCAACTGCCTGGGCTGCCACGCCACGCCCACCCGGGAGGGAGTCCTCATCGGGCTCGGCAACTCCTCGCTGGATCTCACCGAGGACTTCGCGACCTTCGCGACGGCCGCGGGCCTGCTGGCGCAGAACGGGGCCGAGCTGGCCGAGTGGTGGCGCTGGTCCGGGCGGGTCCGCGCCGTGGGCCCCTACACGCGGCCGGACACCATCGGGGTCAACCCCGCCGACAACCTCGCGGCGGTGCTCGCGGCCCACCGGGATCCGGACACGCTCGCCTGGTCCGACGAGCCCCTCCAGGAGCTGCCCCCTCGTGAGCCCGTCCCCGCGGACGTGCCTGCCTGGTGGCTGCTGCGCAAGAAGCACGGCCTGTTCTACACGGGCATCGGCCGGGGCGATCACGCGCGGCTGATGATGTCCGCCTCGATGCTGTGCACCGACAGCGTGGAGGAGGCCGAGCGCATCGATCGCGAGTTCGACGACGTGCGGGCCTACCTGGCCACGCTGCGGCCTCCTCCGTACCCGTACCCCATCGACCGGAAGCTGGCCGCCGAGGGCCGCGACGTCTTCGAGGCCTTCTGCTCCGAGTGCCACGGCACCTACGGCGCCAAGGAGTCCTATCCCAACCTCATCATCCCGCTCGAGGAGGTGGGGACGGATCCGCTGCTGTGGCAGGCCACCGCGCGCGAGGGGCTGCCCCTGGTGAAGTGGTTCAACCGCTCGTTCTACGGGCGGACGGCGCGGCTGGTGCCGGGGCCGGGCTACGTGGCGCCGCCGCTGGACGGCATCTGGGCCACGGCGCCGTACCTGCACAACGGCTCGGTGCCTACCGTGGAGGCCCTGCTGGACAGCCACAAGCGCCCCACCTACTGGCGTCGCTCCTTCAGCCAGGACGCGCTGGATCCGGTCGCCCTGGGGTGGAGGCACCAGGTCCTCTCGCACGGCAAGGCCGCCGAGCCCGACGAGGCCCTCCGCAAGCGCCTCTACGACACCTCACTTCCTGGGTACTCAAACGAAGGCCACCGCTTTGGGGATGATCTGTCGGATGGACAACGCCGTGCCGTGATCGAATATCTGAAGACCCTGTAAAATGTTAAAGACAGTGGAAACAGGCAAGGCGCATGTCAGCCCTACGTGTTGGATTACTCACGGTGGGGCGGTGCACCTCCTCAGTGGGTCGAGCTCGTCTCATGAGGGGACCTGCACTTCTTGATAAGAACGCATTCTGAGTGCGGGCTTATGTCACTTTGAGTTTCCCGGGAGGGGACCAGAACGTGTGCAAAATACAGCCAAGGCACAATATTCTTTCTGTATTGCTGATGACCCTGGTGTCTTCCGGGCTGGCGTGTCGGGGTTCGGAGGCGCGCTCCCATGAGGGCTCGAAGCCAGAGGTCTCCGGGTCCAAGGCCACGCAGGCTCCGTTCGACGTGGACGCCATCATCCGGCAGGTGCACTTCTCCTACCGGCCGGAGCAGGACGGCTGGCGGGGGGGACACTCCACCTATGAGGTGAAGGCGACGTCTCAGGGGCTCACCCTGACGCCGCTCTCCGCCAGCAGCCTGGAGCAGGAGGATCGGGAGCAGCCCGAGGATCCCTCGCAGTCCTCCCTTCCTTCCCCCGTCGAGGTGGAGCAGGGGGCCCCGCTCGTCCTGGGCACGGCGCGGGTGGTGCACGGGGACACCCTGCTGAGCGTGGAAGAGCCTCTCGGCCAGGTGGAGGCGGATGGGCACCTGACCTTCAGCCATGGGGAGTTCGTCGAGCACCTGCGCAACAGCGAGCAGGGCGTGGAGCAGTCCTGGAGCTTCGAGGCCCTCCCCAGTGGCCAGGGGGAGCTGCGGGTCAACATCCCCGTCGCCGGGCTCGTCCACACGCAGACCTCCGAGCAGGGCCTGCACTTCGCGGACGCCCGGACGGGGCTTGGGTTCCGGTACGGGCATGGCACGTGGGTGGACGGGAACGGGCAGCGCACGCCGATCCCCGCCGAGTACGTGGACGGCCAGATCCAGCTGCGCGTCCCCGAGGCGGTGCTCGCCGCGTCCGCGTACCCCGCGGTGCTCGATCCCATGGTCACCCAGGAGATGTTCGTCGATGGCCGGCTGGTGAGCGCCGATACGGCCGTGAGGACCAGCGCGGCGCTGGCCTTCAACGGGACGGACTCCCTCGTCGTCTGGCGGAACGTGCGTGGGAACCTGTCCAGCATCTACGGGACGCGGGTCTCGAGCACGGGGACGGTGCTCGACACGTCGGGCATCGTCGTGAGCAACGGGCCGGGCACCGTGGCGGTGCCGTTCGTGGGCTCCAACGGGACGGACTTCTACGTGGTCTGGGCGCAGCACTCCTCTGTGTGGAAGGTCATGGGCACGCGGGTGACCGCCTCCGGAGCCGTGTCCAGCCCTGGAGGCGAGCGCCTCAGCTCGTACGCGAACAACCAGTACTGGCCGCGGGTGGCGTCGAATGGGACGGACTACCTCGTGGCCTGGTACCGGTACGCGTCCTCTGCTGACTCGGATGTCTATGTCCGGCGGGTCTCGGGCACAGGGCAGCTGCTGGACACCGAGGACATCCCGATCGCCACGGGGCTGGACTCCAACGAGTCCACTCCCTCGGTGGCCTCGAATGGCACCGTGTACCTCGTGGGGTGGAGCGACGGGCGGGGAGGCTACGCGCGCTCGTATGCCACGCGCGTGTCGAACGCGGGCGAGGTGTTGGATGGGACGGGCTTCCCGCTGTCGGTGGACTCGCTCCAGTACAGCGTCACGCTCGCCTCCAATGGGCAGGACTTCCTGGCCGTCTGGCTGGACTACCGCAGCGGCACGGGCAGGGATCTCTATGGCGCGCGCGTGACGGGCTCGGGCTCCGTGGTGGACACCGAGGGCTTCGCCATCGCGGCGAACCCCGACATCTACGAGTCCTATCCGGCCGTGGCCTCGAATGGGGCCGACTACCTCGTCGCCTGGACCGCGTGGGACACCTCGAGCTCGACCTTTCAGAACCTGGCCAGCCGCGTCTCGAGCTCGGTCTCCAACCCGGAGCCGGTGCTGGACCCGGCCAGCCTCGTCCTCTCTCCGAGCGGGGGGGCCCACAAATACCCGGCCGTGGCGAAGGCGGGCTCGGATTACTTCGTGGCCTGGGAGGGAGATGGCTCGACGTCGGCGGAGACGAACCTCTACAGCGCCTGGGTGTCCTCGACGGGGACCGTCACTTCCGGCAGCGGCTTCCCGGTGACGCCGCCCGTCTCCTCCCTGTACCAGGCGGAGCCCGCCGTGGCCTCCAACGGGAGCAACTACCTGGTGGTCTGGACGGAGACGGGCACGGACGGCGTCCAGATCTACGGCGCGCGCGTCACCCGTGAGGGCGGGACGATCGATGTGCCTCCTCTGGTGATCACGGCGGCGGACCGCGAGCGGCAGTCACCCTCGGTGATCTCCAACGGCACGGACTACTTCGTGGTGTGGATGGACTACCGGGACGTCAACTGGGACATCTTTGGCGCGCGGGTGCTCGGCGCTGGCCCCAGCTCCAGCGCGATCGTGGACCCGGGTGGGTTCGTCATCTCGGCGAAGCCAGAGACCGAGAACGCGCCGGATGCCGCCGCCCTCGGGACGGACTACCTCGTGGTGTGGCGGCACGAGCTGGGCTCGCGGGCCGATGTCTACGGCGCACGGGTGACGGGCGCGGGCGTGGTCCAGGACCCCAGCGGCATCGCCATCGCCACCCACCCGGTGGAGCACTACTCGCCCCATGTGGCCTCCAATGGGAGCAACTACCTCGTGGTGTGGGCCGAGTTCGAGAGCACCACCCTCTGGGACATCGCCGGTGCGCGCATGTCGGCGGCGGGCGAGCTGCTGGAGACCAGCGCGATTGCCATCTCCAACACGATCCGGGAGCAGTACGACCCGGACGTCGCCTCGGATGGGACGGACTACCTGGTGGTGTGGACGGACTACCGCTCGGGGGACAACAACGACATCTATGGTGCGCGGGTGACGGGCGCGGGCGTGGTGCAGGACACCTCGGGGCTCGCGCTCTGCACGGAGACGGTGCAGCAGTTCTCGCCCAAGGTGGTGTGGGACGGCACGAACTACCTGGCGGCCTGGGCGGACTACCGGTGGGACTCGTCCTGGGACGTCTTCGCCACGCAGGTGACGAGCTCGGGCACCGTCGTCAGTCCCGGTGGGTTCAGCGTGGTGTACAACGCCCGGGAGACGGAGCCGCACCTTGCGCTGGCCTCGGGGGGAGGCCAGCAGTCCTTCGTCACCTTCTCCCGCTACGACACGGAGCCGAGCACGGGCAGCCGGCGCGTCCGAGGACAGTTCGTCGCCTTCTGATATGGGGAGCGCATGCTCCTGCCCACCCAGCGCGCCCTCTTCGAGATCCCGGATGACGTCACCTGGCTGAACTGTGCATACATGTCTCCCCAGCTCCGCGCCGTCCGGGCGGCTGGGGAGGAGGCGCTGGGGCGCAAGGCCCAGCCCTGGCGCGTCCGGCCCGAGGACTTCTTCTCCGAGAGCGAGGAGCTGCGAGGGCTGTTTGCCCGGCTGATCCACGCGGACGCAGAGGGCGTGGCGCTGGTGCCCTCGGTGAGCTACGGCATGGCGGTGGTGGCCGCCAACCTCCGCGTCCAGGAGGGGCAGCGGCTCCTGGTGCTCGCCGAGGAGTTTCCTTCCAACCTCTATCCCTGGCGGGAGCTGGCACGGCGCACCGGGGCCACGCTCTTCACCGTGCCCCGGCCGCCGGATGGGGACTGGACCCGCGTGCTGCTAGAGCAGATGGATGCGCGGTGCGCGCTCGTCGCCGTGCCGCACTGTCACTGGATGGACGGGACGTGGGTCGATCTCGTGAGGGTGGGAGCCCGCGCGCGGGAGGTGGGCGCGGTGCTCGCGGTGGACGCCACGCAGTCCCTGGGCGCGCTGCCGCTGAGCGTGGAGGAGGTGCGGCCTGACTACCTCGTGGCCGCGGGCTACAAGTGGCTGATGGGGCCCTACAGCCAGGGCTATCTCTACGTCGCCCCGCGCCACCGCGAGGGCCGGCCCCTGGAGCTGAACTGGATCACCCGGCAAGGCAGCGAGGACTTCACCCGCCTCACCGACTACAGCGAGGAGTTCCAGCCTGGGGCGCGCCGGTTCGACATGGGCGAGCGGAGCAACTTCCTCCAGATCCCCATGGCCGCCGCGGCGCTCCGGCAGCTCCTCGACTGGGGCGTCGAGTCCACCCAGGAGACGTTGCGGGAGCTGACGCGCCGGGCGGCCCGTGGCGCCGAGGCGCTGGGGCTCGAGGTCTCCCCGGAGGCGCACCGGGCCGGGCACCTCGTGGGCCTGCGCCGCCGTGGGGGCTATCCGCCCGATGTGACGGCGCGGCTCGCGGCCCGCAAGGTCTATGTCAGCGTGCGGGGAGAGAATCTGCGTGTCTCCCCGCACCTCTACAACACCGCGGAGGATGTGGACCGGCTGCTCGAGGCCCTGGGTTCAGTCTCGAGCGCCGGGGCCGTTCGCTAGCGGGGCATGTCGAGCTTGATGTGGAAGTTGTAGATCACGCTGATCGGCCGGCCCTCGTACTGCACCGGGGTGTAGCGGCGCGTCTCCAGCGCGGAGAGCACCGCCTCGTTCATGTGGGCCTGACCCTTGATGATGCGGCAGCTCTCGACCGTGCCCTCGCGGGTGATGATGCACCGGGCGATGAGGAGGCCGGCGACGTGGGCCTCGAGCGCCTCGCGCGTGTACTGGAGCGGTGAGCCGGACAGCAGGCTCGGCGCCGTCATGTTGCCGCTGACGAAGGGGACCACCTCCGGCTCCTCGGGCTCCACCACGGTCGTCTCGGTCGCGTCCGGGTCGATGGGGCACGTCATGCAGGGGGCCTGCTCTCCGAGGCCATCCGGGCGGCCTTCGGGATTGAAGGTCAGGCTCGGGTCGGGGGCGGCCGGCGGCTCGGGGGTCTGCGTGGCCTCAGGGGGAGGCGTGGTCGGGACGACGGCGGGCGCCGTCAGCTTCTTCTTGGGGGGCTTGGGCTGGGGCGGCGGGTCCACCGCCTGCGCGGTGGCCGGGGGGATGGGAGTGCCGCGGGGCGGGGGGCGCCTGAAGACGACCACCGGGGGCTCCTTCTCCACCTGCTCGGCCACCCCCGCTGACAGCACCAGGACGGCGCCGAAGATCCCTGCGTGCACCAGCAGGGACACCCCCGCACCCGCGCCGAGACGACGTGTGATCCACCCTTGCTGCTCGATGACCGATTGGAACATGGCTGCCTCCCTCAGACGGGCGCTCCCGACAGGGGCAGGCCGCACCATGCGGCCCCTCACCCGCGTGGGCTGAGGTCTGGAGCGCCCCTGTCCACGCACCTCTTAAGGTAGGGAATCGGAGCGCTCCGATGGCCGTGGCCGTTCCATCTTTCCGTCACGATTTCGTCATGGCCTCGAGCTCCATCCGGTAGCCCACCCCGCGGATGGTGTGGATGGTGAAGCCGGAGGTGCTCGTCCAGCCGAGCTTCTTCTTCAGGTTGGAGACGAAGTTGTCCACCGTCCGCGGGTCCACCACCACGTCCTGGCCCCAGACGGTGTCGAGGATCTCCTGCCGCGTCAGCGCGCGATCCCGGTGGCGGACCAGGTACGCGAGCAGGTCGAACTCGGTGCGCGTCAGATCGATGAGGCCGCCGTCGGCCCGGCTGAGCGTGCGCCGGCCCAGGTCCAGGGTGAAGCCCGCGAAGCCCATCACCTGGGGCGGTGGAGTGCCGGCCCTGCGCACGAGCGCCCGCACCCGCGCGAGCAGCTCCCGCAGCCGGTAGGGCTTGGTCAGGTAGTCCTGGGCGCCGGCCTCGAAGCCGCGGACGATGTCGTCCTCCAGCGTGCGCGCGGTGAGCATCATCACCATGCTCTGCAGCCCCCCGGTGCGCAGCCGCCGGCAGAGCGAGTAGCCATCCTCTCCCGGGAGCATGACGTCGAGGATGAGCAGGTCGAAGTCGCGCCCGCGCAGGAGCGCCTCCGCCTCGCGGGCGTTGGAGGCGGCGGCCACGTCGAAGCCTTCGTCCTGGAGGTTGTCCCGCAGGCCCACCCGGAGGTTCGCGTCGTCCTCGACGATGAGGATGGAGGGGCGCTGGGGCGCAGGAGGGCTCTGGGTCGTCATGGGGGCGGCTCGGGGAAGGTCAGTGCGAACGTGGTGCCCTGGGGGCCGGAGGCGGCGACGCGGAGGGTGCCTCCATGGACATGCATGATCCTGCGGCAGAGCGCGAGCCCCAGCCCGCTGCCGTGCACCTCGGGGCCGGGTTGTGTCAACCGGTAGAAGTCCTGGAAGACGTTCTCCCACTCGCCCTCGGGGATGCCGATGCCGTTGTCGCCGAAGAGCACCGTGCAGCCATGGCCGGGCGTGGCGTGGACGCGCACGGAGAGCTCCACCGGGTCGCGGTGGTTGTAGGCGCACGCGTTGCGGCCCAGGTTGGACAGCAGCAGGCGCAGCAGGGCGGGATCGGCCCACAGCTCCACGTCCTCCACGTCCGTGGTGAGCTGCACCGGGACGCGGGTAGCGCCGGTGAGATCCGCGCGCAGCGTGCCGATGAGCTCCTCCAGCCGCACCCGGGAGAACTGGGCCACCCAGCGTCCCTTGTCGATGCGGTTGAAGGACAGGATGTTCTCCACGAGGAAGTGCAGCCCGTCGGTGGCCTGGATGATGCGCGTGGGGTAGTCCCGCACCTCGGGGGAGCCACCGGCGCGCAGCTCCAGCGTCTCCGCCAGGAGCCGGATCGAGGCCAGGGGCGTGCGCAGCTCGTGGGAGACGGTGGCCACGAAGTCGCTCTTGAGCTCCAGGAAGCGGTACTTGCGGTGCTGCGCCAGCCCCGCGAGCGCCACGATGGCCACGGCGAGCGCGCCGCAGCTGAGCACCAGCAGGGTCTTCAGCCCATAGCGCCGAGCGATCTGCTCCTCCTCGGCGGCCCAGCGCGGGATGACGGCCTCGAGCCTCAGGGTGGAGAGCGGCTGCACCGCGTCGGTGCGGCCCAGGCGCACCTGATCGTCCGCCCCGAGGAGCTTCCGCTTGCGCATCTCCCGGGTGATCGCCGCCAGCAGCTCCTGGGGCTCCACGGCGATGCCGCGGACGATCTCTCCCTGCTGCTCCAGGTACCAGCGCTCGCCAATGAGGGTGGGCTCGGAGAGGTTGCTTGGCAGCACGAGCCCGCCCGTGCCCAGCTCCTGGACACGGGCGTGGAAGGCGTCGGAGGGCTCGCCGAGCGCGGCGCTGAGCTGGAGGATGCGCTCGGTGAAGAAGTCGAAGTCGGCCTGGTAGAAGCGCTGGCACTCGCGCAGCAGCTCCCGTTGCAGCCCGGTGCCCTGCGCCATGCCGCCGAACTCATCCGCCAGCCCTCCGTGGATGAGCCCGCGGACGAGCGGTGAGGTGGCCTCGCCGCGCGCGAGCCGCTCGACCAGCAGCAGCGTGAAGGGGAGCTCCTGGGCAGCGGGCAGCGGGTGCTCGGCGCGGTGGCGGAGCAGCACCTCCAGACGCCGCTCGGCCTGCTCCGGCCCGTCCTTCGCGAGCGCGGCCTCGACCCAGCGCAGCAGCTCCAGCCGCTCCTGCCAGGGGCCCGGTGCCGAGGGCGCCGCGAGGCCCTGGCGCAGCTCCTCATGGAGCTTCCGGGCGGGGGTCTGCGCTCCGGCCCTGGGGCGGGGCAGGCGGGGAAGGAACTGATGCTCGCGGAAGAGCAGGTAGAGCCCGTCGGCCTGGGCGAGCGGATCCTCCACGGCCTTGTTGATCGCCGGGAGGTTGTGCTCGAGCCGCTGCCGCAGCTTCTGCCGGAGGGCCTCGGTGGCGTACCGCTCGAGCTCCTCGCGGTGGGAGCGCAGCTGCGTGCGTGCGTCCTCCGTCTCCTGGGCGAAGAGGCGCTGCAGGCTCACCAGGCCCCAGCCGAGCGCCAGGAGGCCGCATCCGAGTGCCAGGAGTGTGGGCAGGAGCCGGCGCAGCATCCAGGCCTATCCCTCCAGGGGGGAGCGGGAGATCTCCAGGCGCGCTTCGGGCTCCATGCCCGCACTATCGCACAAGCCGCGCGGGGGCGCGCCGTCAGCTCGCCAGCTCGTGCTCGGGGTAGGGGGGGCCGGCGGCCGGGGTGCCCGCGGCCGGGAGGGTGACGGTGAAGACGGTGCCCGCGCCCGGCTTGCTCTCCGCGCGCAGGGCGCCCCCCAGGCTGGTGACGATGGCGTGGCTCACCGACAGCCCCATGCCCGTGCTGCTGGGGCGGGTGGTGACGAAGGGCTCGAAGAGGCGCTCCAGCACCTCGGGGGGCATCCCCGCCCCGGTGTCCTGGACCTCGATGATGACCTCGCCCGCCTCGCTCACGCGGGTCGCCACGCGGAGCACGTTGCGTGCCGCGTCCTGCTCGGACATGGCCTGCACCGCGTTGATCATCAGGTTGAGGAACACCTGCGCGAGCCCCGCCTCGTCCGCCTCCACGGAGGGCACGGGCTGGAAGTCCTTCTCCAGCCGGGCGCGGTGGCGCAGCTCGCTGCGCACGAGCTTCAGGGTGTCCTCCAGCACCAGGTGCACATCCACCCGGGCGCGGTGCCGGGGGGGCTCGCGCGTGAGCAGGCGCAGATCCTGGACGATCCCCTTGAGCCGCTCCGCGCCCTCCACGGACTCGCTCAGCGCGTCGAGCACCTCGTTGATCTCGTCCGGGTCGACCTCCTCCCGCCCGGTGCGCAGGGCATCCTGGAGCCGGCCGATCTCCTCCCGGGCAAACGAGAGGTTGGCCATCAGGAAGGCCAGCGGGTTGTTCATATGGTGGCCCACGCGCTGGGCCAGGTGGCCTACGGAGATCAGGCGATCCGCGTCCTTGAGGCTGCTCTCCAGCTGCTTGCGCGCCGTCACGTCCTTGGCGAAGACGCGGAGGCTCTCGTGGTCCTGCAGCTGCGTGGCCACCACCTCCCAGTACTGGCCGTGGATCTGCACCAGGACGGGGCCCTCGCCGGGCCTGGTGCGGCGGGCGTACGCCAGGGCGGCGGCCACCAGCGGGTGGTCCACGCCCTGATCCAGCAAGTCCGGGAAGCAGGTGTGCGCGGGCGGGTTGGCGTAGCGCACCTGGCCGTCGCGCCCCATCTCGAGCATCGGGTCGGGGTGGAGCAGGGGGAACGAGGCCAGCCGGTAGAGCTCCTGCTCCAGCGTGTCCAGGTCGGTGATGTCGCGCACCAGCAGCCCGAGATCGGGCACCTCCTCGCCGGGGCGGGGCGGGCGCAGCGTGGCCTCAGCGGCATAGAGGCGCGTCTCTCCGCCGGTCTCCATGCGGAAGTGCATCCGGCCGCTGATGCTGTTGAGGCGGGTGGAGCGCACCAGCGACTCGAGCGGGATGGCGGCCTCGGGCGGCAGCAGCTCGAGCAGGGGAAGGCCCTCGCCGGAACGCAGCTCCCGGCCGAAGGCCTTGCCCGTGGAGGACCAGACGCGCCGGCAGCGCTCCTGCGCATCCAGATCCAGGGTCATGTACTCCGAGTTCGGCACGGCCCGGGGCGCCGGGGCCTGGACGGAGGAGCCTCGGACGAGGGCGAAGCCTTGGATGTCGAAGGGGGCGACCACCGGCTCCAGGCCGCCCTCGTCATGGCTCATGGCGGTGATGGCGGACACCACCCGGGCCGCCTCCGCCTCGGGCATCCGGTTGGTGATGATGATGCCATCCGCCAGGGTGGGGCTGCTGAAGGCGAAGGGCCGCAGCAGGCGCTCCTCCGGGCCCACGCGCTCGGCCAGCAGCGCGCGGACCATGTACTCTTCCATGTGGGTGGTGAAGAAGGTGGCGACGTCCGCTTCACCGGAGAGCACCGCCAGCAGCGCCTGCCGGTAGGTGCCATAGAAGCGCTGTTCGGCGAACAGCTCCGAGGGCTTCAGGCCCAGGGACTCCAGGTGGCGTTTGGGCAGCAGGTAGCCGGCCGTGGAGAGCGGATCCACCCACGCGGCGCGCCGGCCCCGCAGCTTCTCCAGGGAGAGGGGCTCCTGGGCGCGGCAGATGAAGGCGGAGTGGTAGTACCAGCGCCCGGCCCTCACCGCGCGCAGGACGGCCCGGGACTGGGGCTCGAAGAGGTTGCACTGCTCCGCCGTCGCCAGGGCCATGTCCACCCGGCCCTCGGCCAGCGCCTGCTCCACGCGCTCGTACGTCCGGGCCTGCTCCACGATCACCGGACGGCCGATCCTCTGGGAGAGCGCCCGGCCGAAGAACTCGGCGCGAACATGCTCCTTGACCACCCCCAGCAATGGGTAGGTGAGGAATCGGATGGGAGAACTCGACGGCGGCAAACGCGACTCCCCTTCACGCCTGGGATCTCCAGCAGCCCCTGTGACTTGACGATCCAGAGCATGCCGAAGGTTAGCTGGAAAGACACGGGAAATGCTTGGTTGGCTCGTTTGACAGAGCTGCCAAGAGGCCAGAGGGTTGGTGCTTGGGGGAGGGCTGGCCATGATGAGGGATGGAGGCTGATACGCCCGGAGGCTTGCCATGGTGGATGATCGCTCCCTGCCGCACTTCTCCCCGCGCCGCGAGCTGGGGCGCACGGGGTTCCGTGCCACGGTGATAGGGATTGGGGACCTGGCGGATCGGTCGACTCCCCTGGAGCAGTGCGTGGCCACGCTGCGGCGCGCCATGGAGGCCGGGCTCAACCTGGTGGACACCGCGCCGGGCTATGAGGAGGGCTACAGCGAGCAGATCGTCGGGGAGGCCCTCCGAGGCCGGCGCGAGGGGATCTTCGTCATCGACAAGATTGATCTGCTGGATCAGCCGGTGACGCGGCAGGTCGAGGAGAGCCTCGGCCGGCTGAAGCTGGACGCGGTGGAGCTCTTCGTCTTTCACAATGTGTCTGAGCTGGCGGTCTGGCAGCGGCTCGCCGCTCCGGGCGGTGGGATGGAAGAGCTGGGACGCTGCGTGCAGGCGGGCAAGGCTCGCTTCCGAGGCATCTCCAGCCACCACCCGGACGTGCTGCGTGCGGCGCTGGAGACGGGGCTGTGCGACGTGGTGATGTTCCCCATCGGCCCCTGGTGCCACCCGCGCTACGCGGAGGAGATCCTGCCCCTGGCGCGCTCGAAGGGGGTGGGGACGGTGTGCTTCAAGACCTTCGGAGCAGGCAAGCTGCTGGGGGACACCGAGGGCTACGGGCGGCCGCTCCAGGCCCGTCCCCGAGGCAAGGTGAGCTCGGGGGGACACGAGCCGCCCGCCCCCTCGCTGCCGCACCTGTCCGTGGAGGAGTGCGTCCGCTACACGCTCACCGTGGATCCGGACGTGGCGCTGCTGGGGATGAGCTTCTCGAATGAGCAGGACGCCGCGCTGGCCGCCGCGGCTGCCTTCCAGCCCCTGTCCGCCGGGCAGCTCGCCGAGGTGCGCCGCAAGGCCGCGCTCGCCATCGAGGGCAAGGGCGCGGTGTGGTGGGATCCGAGGTGAGCTGGGCGGCCTCTCTCAAGGGGGGCTGGCGACTTCCACGATCAGGTCGATGCGCGGCTCGGACTTGAGGGAGCAGCCGATGAAGCAGCGCTTCGGCACGTCCTGGAAGATCGCCCGTACGGCCTCGGCATCGGCCTCGCTCTTCACCTGAACCACCGGGCGGACGATGATCTCGGTGAAGCGGATGAGGCCCTCCGCGTCCGCGGTCAGGGTGCCCGCGGCGGTGCTGCGGTAGGAGGAGCACTGCACGCCCTTGCGGCGGGAGAGGGCGAGGAAGGTGAGCAGCGTGCAGGCCTCGGCCGCACCCAGCAGGAGCGTCTCGGGGCCCCAGAGCCCGGGCTTTCCTCCGAACTCCGGGGGAGAGCCGAAGCCCAGCCCTGGGAGGCCGTTCGAGGCCAGCGCTCCCTCCAGCTCCTGGGTCCAGGCCAGGTTCGTCTCGTAGGTCCAGCTCTTCGCGCGGGGCGCCATCGTTTCCTCCTCGAGGTGAGGGTGAGCACTCTGGCAGGTTTTACGCCCCTGGCGTGTTAAGGAAGCGCCATGCCTGCCCGCCGTCCCGAAATCCTTGCTCCCGCGGGGGATCTCGAGTCCCTCCAGGCCGCGCTCGTCAGCGGAGCGGATGCTGTCTACTTTGGGCTCGATGAGGGCTTCAATGCCCGAGCTCGCGCCGAGAACTTCTCCCTCGAGCGCCTCCCCGAGACGATGGCCCTCATCCACCGTGCGGGAGCGCGGGCCTATCTCACCCTCAACACGCTCGTCTTCGAGCCCGAGCTGCCCGTCCTCGAGCACCTGATCCGCGGGGCCGCCGCCGCGGGCGTCGATGCGTTGATCCTCCAGGATCCGGCCGTGGCGCTGCTGGCCCGGGCGCTGTGCCCCCAGCTGGAGCTGCACGCCTCCACGCAGATGACGATCTCCAGCGCGGAGGGTGTGCGCTTTGCCCAGGGGCTGGGGATCTGCCGGGTGGTCGTCCCGCGCGAGCTCTCCGTCGCCGAGATCCGCAAGCTGGCGGGGCAGACGGACGTAGAGCTGGAGGTCTTCATCCACGGTGCGCTCTGCATGTCCTGGAGCGGCCAGTGCTTGACGAGCGAGGCCTGGGGCGGCCGCTCCGCCAACCGGGGCCAGTGCGCCCAGTCCTGCCGCCTGCCGTACGATCTCGTCGTCGATGGCCAGACGCGGGAGCTGGGGGAGGTGAAGTACCTGCTCAGCCCCAAGGATCTCGCGGGGGTCTACGCCGTGCCCGAGCTGGTGGGGATCGGCGTGCATGGGCTCAAGATCGAGGGCCGGCTCAAGGGCCCCGCCTACGTCTCCGCCACCGTGCAGGGTTACAAGCGCTGGGTGGAGGGGATCCTCGCGGGTGCGCCCGATGAGGCCCAGCTCAAGCGGGACCTGGCGGACATGTCGCTCGCGTACAGCCGGGGCTTCTCGCACGGCTTCCTCGCGGGCTCGGACCACCAGACGCTCGTCGAGGGCCGCTTCCCGAAGCACCGGGGCGTGTACCTGGGGCGCGTCCGCTCCCTCTCCGGCAAGGAGGTGGTGATCGCCCCGGATGAGCGCCCGTGGACGGGAGCCCTCGGCCTGGGGCAGGAGCGCCCGGAGAGCCCTGCAGGGCAGGTGTCCTCGCCGTTGAAGGGAGAGCCCACGCCCGACACCGTCGAGCCCCGTCCCGGCATGGGCGTCGTCTTCGATGCGGGCAGGCCCGAGGACAAGCACGAGCCCGGCGGCCCCATCTTCCGCGTCGAGCGCCGAGGCGAGGGGTGGGTGCTGGGCTTCGGCAACCCGGGGCCGGAGCTGGGGCGCGTGGCGGTGGGGCAGCGCGTGTGGCTCAACAGCGATCCCGCCCTGGTGCGTCGCGTCGAGGGCCTGATCGCCCAGGGCGAGCCCGAGGGCCGCGTGCCGCTCGAGCTGAAGATCTCGGGCTCGGAGGGGAGTCCGCTCCGCATCGACGCCACCGCCTGGGGGCACGAGGCCTCTGCCGTCAGCCCGGTGCTGCTGTCCCCCGCGCGTGGGGGCGGCCTGGATGAGGCGCTGCTCCGGGACAAGCTTGGTGCCTTTGGAGGGACGCCGTTCCGGCTGGCGCGGCTGGACTGCTCGGCCCTGGCGCCGGGGCTGCACCTGCCCGTCTCCGAACTCAAGGGGCTGCGCCGGCAGCTTGTCTCCGAGCTCACGGCCGCGGTGGAGAAGGGCTACCGGCGGACCGTGGTGGAGACCCCAGTGCTCGACACGGTGCGCGCCTCGCACGTGGGGCGCATGGCCTCGGAGGCTGCCGAGGAGCCCGCGCGCCTGCTGCCCCTGTGCCGCAATGACGCGCAGCTCGAGGCTGTGATCGCGGCGGGGCTGCGCGAGGTGGAGCTGGACTGGATGGAGATGGTGGGCCTGCAGCGGGCGGTGGAGCGGGCCCGGGCGGCCGGGCTGCGCGTCACGATCGCGACGGTGCGGGTCCAGAAGCCGGGAGAGGAGGGCTATGACCAGCGCATCGACCGGCTGCGCCCGGATGCGGTGCTGGTGCGCCACTGGGGCGCGATGATGCACTTCCTCGAGCGGCCCGCGGGCCAGCCGCGCCCCGTGCTGCATGGGGACTTCTCGCTCAACGTGACGAACTCGGTCACCGCCGCGTACCTGCTGGGGCTGGGGCTGGACACGCTGACGTGCTCGCACGATCTGGACGCTGCCCAGCTCTTCGCGCTGCTGGAGCACGCGCCGGCCCACCGCCTCACGGTGGCGCTGCACCACCACATCGCCACGTTCCACACCGAGCACTGCGTGTACTCGCACACGCTGTCCAACGGGCGCGACTTCCGGACCTGTGGCCGCCCGTGTGAGAAGCACCAGATCTCCCTGAAGGATCGCCTGGGCCTGGATCACCCCGTCATCGTGGACGTGGGCTGCCGCAACACGGTGTTCAACGCCCAGGCCCAGAGCGCCGCGTCGCTCGTGCCTAGGCTCCTCGAGCACGGCGTGCGCCGCTTCCGGGTGGAGTTCGTCCGGGAGACCCAGGAGGAGGCCGCGCGCGTGCTGGCTGCGTACCAGGAGCTGCTTGCGGGCCGCCTATCACCCGCCGAGGCCGTCCGTCGCGCGGCCGTGCACGAGCAGTTCGGGGTGACGAAGGGCACCATGAAGGTGCTCAGCCCGCCGGCCTCGGCTTCCCGCTGACGCGCTCCACCCGATGCTGCTGGCCAGACCCCGTGTACATCTCCAGATCAATAGATCAATCGGAGCCCTTGCGCTCTGCGCTCGCGATCTCCCGCCGTAGCCACTCCAGGTAGAAGTAGGTGCTCGTGTATTCCGAGAACTGCACCAGCTCGTGGCCGCCATAGCGTGTCTTGGCAAGGCCCACCAACTCCATGGCCCCATTGCGTTCACGCAGGCAGGGGCCCCCACTGTCGCCCTTGAGGCTATAGGAGCCTTCCTCTCTCACCAGGAGCATCTCTTTGGGCTTGTAAGGCCGTTGAATCTGGATCGGTTTTCCCACGAGGAACGTTGCCCCGCTCTCCGCGATGCTCGCGACCTCATTGGAACCAAAGCGGCGTGTCCCCTCTCTTCCCACTTCGGGCATATCGCGGCCGTATCCCACCAAGGTCACAGGCTGCGTGTAGCGAACGGGTCCCGTTGCCAGGCGGATGGGGGTGACACCTTGGGGCGGCTCTCTCAAGGCGATCACGGCGATATCCGCGTTGCTCGACAGCTCTTTTTCTTCATCGTCATAGACGATGAGGAGATCCTCATGAGGTTTGACGTTCCCGGGGATGACCTGAATGTTTGGGCCCACCTTGTGCTCGTAGGTCACCACCTTGATCAACGCAGTCCGGACGCAGGTGGTCTTATCGATGACCGTTCCACCCCCACTCGTTCCGGGTTTTACCGCGCGTTGATCGCACACACAGTGACCCGCAGTCAGGACGGTGCGCGGCGCAGCGAGCACACCGCTGCAGGTTCCCCGGCCACCATCGACCAGAACTGCGGCGGCGTAGCGGTTACTTCTATCGGGGTTGCTCTTCGAGATGACGGACTCCCCTGGACCCGGTTGAATCTCAGCCGGCACATACTGTCGCGGGGCTTCTCTCGAAGCGGGCGTGCTTCCTCCGCACCCCACCAGCAACAACCCCACGAGCACCCGGCACTCTCGAAATCGTCGTGTCTTCATGGTGGATGGTCACTTCCAGAACCGCCCGCTGTTTCCGCGTGCCGGAGAGCCTCGCGCAGCCAGCCCTGGTAGGGCTGAAGGCTCGTGAACGCCGCCCCTTCTCCCAGCCAGCGGCTCGAGATTCCCAGGAGCTCGGGCTCCTTCGCTCCCTGGCGAAGGCAAGGCCCACCGCTGTCCTGTCGGTAGCGGTGTCCTCCCGGCTGCCGGATCAGGACGCGCTCGTCCTCTGCCGTTCCCAGCCGGCTCACCTGGTTCAGGCTGAAGCGGCGTTCCCATCCGAAGACTCCTTCCACTTCATCGTAGCCGTGGCCCACGAGGATCACGGTCTCGCCCATCCGGGCTTCCCCGCTCGCCACCGGGAAGCCCGCGAACTTCACCGGAGTATTCAGGAAGATCAGCGCGAGGTCCGCATGGCTCGACGAGACACGCCCCTTGGGATCGAGCACGACCTTCAGCTCGGGATGGGGTTGCACCCGGCCCTCATGCATCGTTCCTTGAGAGGGCCTGAGGGTTGCTCCCGCCACGGTTTCGGGTTGGTAGAGGAGCGTTTCGACTTCGGCGCTGTCGTAACAAGCGGATCCCGTGATGACGGTCCGTCCTTCAGCCTCCTTACGCAGGCGGCACACGCAATGGCCGGCTGTCAGTACGACGCGAGGGGCGAGGAGGGTGCCACTGCATCGCATGCGCTCTTCCTCGCCCTCCATGGCCGTTACCTTGACCGTTCCCAGGTAGCGGTTGCCGAAATCCGGCTCTCCTGCCAGCTCCAACAGGCGATGGTCCAGCCGAAGGAACTCCGGCTTCGGAGTCTCCAGCTCCGGCTGCGCAGCCGGGGGCGTGTGCTCTGGGGTGGCGCGCGGCTCACACCCCTCACATCCGGAAGCGGTCATCACCGCCAAGAGCACAAGAGCAAGCCCGGGGGGGAGGCGAGTCATCCCCATGCTCTCCGGTTCCAGGCGCCGCGTGGGCATCATCTCCCGCAACTTCCCTTCGCTGAACCGGTCAAGGCGTGGGGCCGACTTTGCTTCTCGAGGAGCCAGCATAGCCTCCACCGGGATCGGTGGTCAGGGGTTGTACTAAGGTGCGGATGATGCAGGTTGCTCTCGTGGGCTATGGGCGGTTCGGCCGGGCGCTCGGTTCGCTCCTGGTGGAGTCCGGCATGGGCTTCCGGGCCTTCGACCCCTTCGCCGAGATTCCCGAGCCGCATCGCGCCAGCTCTCTGCCTGCGCTGGTCGCTGGGGCCGAGCTGGTCGTGGTGGCAGTCCCTGTCCCTCGGATGCACTCCATCCTTCAGGAGCTGCGTCCGCACTTGAGGCCCTCGCAGCTCGTGCTGGATGTGGGCAGTGTGAAGGTCAAGCCCGTGGAGGCGCTCGCCGAGGTGTTGGGCGCTGAGATCCCCTGGGTGGGCACCCATCCGCTCTTCGGACCGCTCAGCCTGGCCATGGCCGAGCGGCCGTTGCGCGTGGTCATCTGCCCCAACCCGCAACACCCGGAGGCCGCCGCACGCGCGCGCTCCTTCTATGAGCGGCTCGGCTGCGAGATCATCGAGCAGACCCCCGAGAGCCATGACCGGGTGATGGCCCACACCCACGCCCTGACGTTCTTCGTCGCCAAGGGGATGATCGACGCGGGCATCGGGCTCGACGTGCCGTTTGCCCCCGCCAGCTTCAAGGCCCTGGCCCGCACCATCGAGACGGTCCGCTCGGACGCGGGCCACCTCTTCGCCGCCATCCAGCGGGAGAACCCCTTCGCGCCGGAGGCCCGGCGAGCGCTGCTCACGGCGCTCCAGGCCATCCACGAGGAGCTCGAGCGCCTTCCTCCCGAAGCGAGTGCGCCCGAGGCGGGGCGCATGGCCATTCCCACCTCGGAGGCCGCTGCCCCCGAGCGGATCGAGTACCCGTCACACCTCGATCAGCTGGACCGGGAGTTGATGTCCCTGCTGGCCCGGCGCATCCAACTCGCTCGACGCGCGGACCGCGCCGGCGCCCACGAGGAGCAGGGAGGCGATGCGGCCCGGGAGGAGTCACTCCTCGCCCAGCGGCGCGCCTGGGCCTCCGAGCTCGGGCTGGAGCAGGAGGAGGCAGAGGTCTTCTTTCGCACCCTTCTGCGCCTGTCCCGCCGTTCCCAGGGCACGGGAGGCTGAGCGCGGGTTACAGGGCACGAGCTCGCGATCTTCAACCGCACGCTGGCCAAGGCTGAAGCGCTTCGCTCGCAAGGGGCTCGCGTCGCGAAGACGGCCCCGGGAGGCGGCGCTCGGCGCGCTGGCGGCGGAGCGGGCCGGGCTGGGCAAGCCCTGACGCGGCGAGTCAGCGAGCCTGGAGCGGTGGAGGCAGGTGCCGCGTGTCCGCCGCCGAGAGGTTGCCAAGCTCCGGGCCCTCGACGACCCGGGCGGCGATGGCCGCCGCCGCTGCAGCCGCCTCCGAAGCCGAGGCGCCCCGCGCGAGCGCCAGCGTGAAGGCGATCCCGAACACGTCCCCTGCGCCCGTGGGATCCACCTCGGTGGCGGGGGCCGCGGGGATCTCCCAGCGCTGCGTGCCCTGCAGCACGGTGGAGCCTCGCCGGCCCCGCGTCAGCGCCAGGGTGAGGCCCTGGCGGGTGAGCTGCTCGGCGATGAACCCCGCCTCGGGGTGGTCCTCCTCGGAGAAGACGGCTGCCCCCAGCCCTCGGGGCGGCTGGGAGGCCTCGCCGGCAATCGTCGGCTCCACGGTCCCATCCGGCCCCGGCCGCCGCAGCCAGCCCTGGAGCCCCGCGCAGATCTGCTTCGAGCGCAGCCCCTCGACGAGCGCTCGGTCGCACTCGCCCGCCACGGGCGCCACGTAGGCCACGGGGATGTCCCGCCAGGCCTCGGGGATGTCCTCGGCGCGGATGGGCCGGGCCACGGAGCGCAGGATGACGCGGCGGCGCGGTCCGCTGTAGTCCAGCTCGAAGGTGGTCACCTCCGGGCTCGGCAACACGTGGATCGAGAGCCGCGGGAGCGCCCGCAGGGGCGCCATCAGGGAGAAGTCCAGGGGCGCCGCGGTGACGAGCGCCGTCTCGATACCCAGCGTCGCCGCGACCCGCGCGGAGAAGGAGGCGGCCCCACCCAGGCGGGTCTCGCCTCGGATGAAGTCACGGGTGACATGGCCGACGACGAGCAGCTCGGGCAGGGGAGTCATCGCCCCATAGGTACGCGAAATCCCCCTTCCACGTCGAGCGGCAGTGTGCCCGCACGGGGCGCAGCCAGCACAGAGAGTGGAGTGCGCCGGGAAAGAACACGCAGGGGGTTCCCTAGAGAGGGGAGGGCCGGGCTAGATTGCCGCCCCGCTTACCTGAGAGGGGACCCATATGCGCAGTTACCAGAGTGTGCGGACACTGATCGGATGCCTGGCCATCGTCCTGGCTGCGGCCTGTACCAAGCCCGAGCCGGCGAAGCCCGCGGGCCAGGAGGGCACGGCCCAGGCCCCGAGCGCCCCCCGCAAGGACATCAAGATCGCCGTCGTCACCCACGGGCAGGCGTCCGACACGTTCTGGTCCGTGGTCAAGAACGGCGTCGAGAACGCCGCCAAGGACACCGGCGCCACCGTCACCTACAACTCCCCGCAGACCTTCGACATGGTGGCCATGAGCCGCCTGATCGACGCCGAGGTCGCCAAGAAGCCGGACGGCCTCGTGGTCTCCATCCCCGACGCAAACGCCCTCTCCAGCGCCATCAAGGGCGCCGTGGCCGCGGGCATCCCCGTCATCTCCATCAACTCGGGCAGCGACGTCTACAAGTCGCTCGGCGTGCTGCTCCACGTGGGGCAGACCGAGTACGAGGCCGGCTTCGGCGGCGGCGAGAAGATGGCCGGCTCGGGCGTGAAGAACGCACTCTGCGTCAACCACGAGGTCGGCAACGGTTCGCTCGACCTGCGCTGCAAGGGCTTCCTGGACGCGATCACCAAGGCGGGGGGCACGGGCAAGGTGCTCGCCGTGAACGCGGCCGACCCCACCGACTCCCAGCAGAAGGTCACCGCCGCGCTGGGTGAGGGCGTCGACGGCATCATGACGCTCGGCCCCCTGGGCTCCAAGGCGGCGCTCGCGGCGCTCAAGCAGGGCGGCAGCGTGGGCAAGGTGAAGCTGGGCACGTTCGATCTGACGCCGGACGTGCTCACCGGCATCAAGGACGGCGAGCTGGAGTTCGCCATCGATCAGCAGCAGTACCTGCAGGGCTACCTGCCGATCGTGATCCTGGCCCAGTACAAGCAGTTTGGAGTGCTGCCCGCGGGTGGCATCCTCCCGACGGGCCCGGGCTTCGTAACCAAGGAGAACGCGGCTCGGGTCATCGAGCTCAGCAAGCAAGGCATCCGGTAGGAGTTCATGCGCAGAATCCTCAACCGCCCCGAGCTCGGCGCAGCCTGCGGCGTAGTGGCCATCTGGGCCTTCTTCGCGCTCTACGCTGGCGGATCCGGCTTCCTGTCCCGGGCCGGATCCGCGACGTACCTCGAGATTGCCTCGGAGCTGGGGATCCTGGCTGCCGCCGTCTCGCTGCTCATGATCGCCGGAGAGTTCGATCTCTCCGTCGGTTCGATGATCGCCGCCAGCGGGATGACCATCTCGCTGCTGTGCGAGCGGCTCGGCTGGTCCATCTGGGCCGCCATCGCCGTGGCCATGGTGCTGTCGCTCGGGGTGGGCTTCGCCAACGGGCTCGTGGTCGTCCGGACGCGGCTGCCCTCGTTCATCGTCACGCTCGGCTCGCTGTTCATCCTGAGCGGGAGCACCATTGGCATGACGCGCCTCGTCACCGGCCGCACCCAGGTGGGCGGGCTGCAGGAGGCGCTCCACTACGGCTCGGCCGAGGCCCTCTTCGCCAGCCGCATTGGAGGCTTCTCCGTCTCCATCCTCTGGTGGGTGGGCATCACCGTGGTGGCGACCTGGGTGCTGCTGCGCACGCGCTTCGGTAACTGGATCTTCGGCGCCGGTGGGGCTCCCGAGGCCGCCCGGAACCTGGGCGTCCCCGTGCCCAAGGTGAAGATCGCGCTGTTCATGACGACCGCGTTCTGCGCCTGCCTCATCGCCACGTTCCAGGCCGTGAAGTTCACGGGCTCGGACGTGCTGCGCGGCACGGGCAAGGAGCTCGAGGCGATCCTGGCCGCCGTGCTCGGGGGCACGCTGCTCACCGGCGGGCACGGCTCGGTGGTGGGCGCCGCGTTCGGGGCGCTCCTCTTCGGCATGGTGCAGCAGGGCATCGTGTTCGCGGGGGTGGACTCGGACTGGTACAAGGTCTTCCTCGGGGCGATGTTGATCGTCGCCGTGCTCGTGAACACCTACGTCCGCGGCAGGATGGTGGAGGCGCGGCGATGAGCTTGCCCGCTGAGGGGCTCCCGCCCCCCCTGCTTGAGGTGGTGAGCCTGGCCCGGTCCTTCGGCAAGGTGTCGGCGCTCGAGGACGTGTCGATGAGCGTGCGCGCGGGCGAGGTCATGTGCGTGCTCGGCGACAACGGGGCCGGCAAGTCCACGCTGATCAAGATCCTCTCCGGCGTCCACCCGGCGGAGCGCGGGCAGATGTTCATCGCGGGCAAGCAGGTGCACCTGCGCTCCCCACGCGACGCGCGGGATCAGGGGATCGCGACCGTCTACCAGGACCTGGCGATGGTCCCCATGCTCTCCATCGCGCGGAACTTCTTCATGGGCGCCGAGCCGGTGAAGGGCGTCTGGCCCTTCCGGCGCTTCGATCTCGCCGCGGCGGATACGGTCGTCCGGGCCGAGCTGGAGAAGATGGGCATCCACGTGCGCGACAGCTCGGAGCCCGTGGGGACGCTCTCCGGGGGCGAGCGCCAGTCCATCGCGATCGCGCGCGCCGTCTACTTCGGCGCCCGGGTGCTCATCCTGGACGAGCCGACCTCGGCGCTCGGGGTGAAGCAGGCCGGCATCGTGCTCCGCTACATCGCCCAGGCCCGCGCGCGGGGCTGTGGGGTGATCCTCGTCACCCACAACCCGCACCACGCCTGGCTCATCGGCGATCGCTTCACGATCCTCAACCGCGGCCGCAGCCAGGGGACCTTCTCCAAGGATCAGATCACGCGCGAGGAGCTCATCCAGCGGATGGCCGGCGGGCGCGAGCTGGAGGAGCTCACCCACGAGCTGGGCGAGCTCGTGCGCGAGGATCCGCGGCGGGTGGCCTCGCGGGAGTAGGGCCGAGGCCTCGCTGCGGGGCTACCTGGCTCCCGCGGCCATGACGGCAAACAGCGTGATCATGTAGAGCCCGCAGCCCAGCACGATGAACAGCGCGGGGATCGCGAGCGCGCCCAGCACGGCGACTCCCGTGGACGTGCGGTGCAGCCCCTTGTAGGCGAAGATCTTCACCACCAGGGCCCAGATCGGGGCGATGTAGAGGCCGCAGATCGGGATCACCCCCAGCAGGTACGGCGCCATGGAGAGCGAGGCGCCGCGCAGGGTGGTGTCGAAGCCCCGGGGCTTGCCGAACATCATCATCACCAGGTGCTCGAGGGCGGCCATGATGATGGTGAAGACCATGCCGAAGATGGCGAGCATCACCAGGAGCAACGCCATGACGCCGTACGAGCCCATGAGGATGGCTCGGAGCTGAGGCGTGCTTCCGCTGCCCTCTCCCATGAGGGACGGGATCATGGCCCCGAAGATGGCGAACACCACGAAGGTGGGCAGGTAGGCGGTGAGCCACGCCAGGAGCGAGAACAGCAGCGAGCCCCCCACGTCCCCATCGGGCTTCGCGGTGGAGAACGTCACCCCGGGGTGCAGGAGGATGGCGCCCAGCGACTTGAACCAGGCCTTTACCCAGCCCAGATCGTCGCGGTAGTCCCACGGGAGCTGGCTGGTGGACGCGCGGGCCACGCACGCGGCGCACAGCGGGGTCCCGGCGGGAGACTGGCTGAGGCACTCCTCGCACGAGAAGGTGCCGCAGCGGCTGCAGGCCGCCACGGCCTGGCGATCGGAGTGGATCGCGCAGGCGGCTTCGATGGCTCCTCCCCACTCAGACATGCCTACACTCCGATCTTCGGGCAGAGATCGTTCAGCGGGCAGCCCTCACACTTTGGCTTTCGAGCCGTGCAGGTGTAGCGCCCGTGGAGCACGGTGGCCGGACCGAAGAAGGTCCACTGATCCTGGGGGACGAGCTTCATCAGGTCCTGCTCGATCTCCTCGGGCTTCTCGCGCTTCGTGAGCCCCATGCGCTGGCTGACGCGCGCCACGTGGGTGTCGACGATGATGCCGGAGGGCAGGTTGAAGGCGGTGTTGAGGACGACGTTCGCCGTCTTCCGGGCCACGCCGGGCAGCGTCACGAGCCCATCGATCGTGCGGGGCAGCTCGCCACCGAACTTCGCGAGCAGCTCGCGGCTCATGCCTTGGACCGACTTGGTCTTCTGCTTGTAGAAGCCCGTGGGCTTCAGGTCCTCCTCGAGCTTGGCGGTGTTGGCCTCGGCGAAGGCCCGCGGGCCCTGGTACTTCTGGAAGAGGGTGGCGGTTACCCGGTTGACGCGCTCGTCCGTGCACTGCGCGGCCAGGATGGTGGCCACGAGCAGCTCGAAGGGCGTGGACCAGTTGAGCTCGTAGCGCGCGTCCGGGTGCGCCTGACGCAGACGGGAGAGGAGGGTCGGGACGATCTGGGCGGGAGGCATGGGTGCTCCCGACAGGCTAGACCAACGAGGCGGAGGAATCGATCAGGGATCGGCCCTCGCACGCGCCCTGAGCGGCGTGTCCCCGGAGCCCCGTCGGAAGCGGGAGTGGGAGGGGACACCTCAGTCCCCAATTGGCGAAGTCACCCGGAGGCAGAGGTGCCAGGGAAGGGGGAGGGTGCTCCGCTCAGATGCCCAGCAGCTCGCGGATCTGCATGAGCATGTCGATCTCGGCGTTGTCGATGTGCTGATCGCTGCCCACCGCCGCACGGGCGGCCTCGAGGACGGCCTGGGGACGGGAGCGCAGCAAGCCCATGTCCGGAGCAGGGAGCGGCTGGCCCTGTCTCAGAGAGCCGATGAGGGCCTCCGCCTCTGCGGCGGGGACATTCCACCTTCGAGCCACGGTGGAGAAGTGCTCGAGCTCCTCAGGAGCGACCCGATCATCACTCGTGATGACCTGGAGCAGCAGCTTGAGCACCTCGATGTAGAAGCGGCTCTCTGGACCGGGGGAATCCGTCATCGGGGATACAGCCTCCGAGCCTTGAGAGTGGCCCGACTTTGCGTGTTCGTCCACTCCCGGCCCGTGTGTGGAACAATGGCAGCACCGTGAAGATACTCCGCTCCGCCCTGCTCGCCGCGCTCCTGCTCGTGCCCCTCACCCCAGGACACGCGGCGGGCCCCGAGGATGCCGGCCCTGCCCGCACCGAGCCGGCCGCGCCGGACTTCCCCACGACCGAGGCCACCGTCTCTCTGCTCGAGCCCGTCGGGGAGCAGTGCGAGTGGGCTCGGCTGGATCCCCTCTCGTCGAAGCGCCGGGTGCTCGCGCGCCTGGATGCTGGGTGCCAGGGAGGGAGCACCGCGCTGAGCCGCGATGGCAAGAAGGGGGTGGTCCGGTTCTGGCGCGGCGCCGTCAGCATGCCCATCGTCGGCAGGCCCACCTTCCCCGAGCCGTTCCCCTCCAACAAGTTCCGGGACCGGCTGTTCCTCGTGGAGCTCGCCACGGGCGCTGTCGAGGAGCTGCCGCTGCCCCCCGAGGGCGAGCTCATCGAGTACGGCTTCGATCCGGGAGGCAGGCTGCTCGGGCTCTCCCTCGAGAGTGGCCCCGCGTCCCCTCAACGTCCGAAGACCGTGGAGCTCGATGGGGCCGGGCGCCAGTCCACCCTCGGTGGAGGGAGACCTCCGGCGTCGCTGATGGCCCACGCCTTCGCCTTCCTGGGCGGCAGGTGGATCCGGATGGAGTCGAAGGCCTCGTCCGACGGGCTGGGCACCGCGGCCCTGGAGCACCGCAAGGAGCTCGGAGAGCGCTCCATCCGCGCGCTGGATCCGCGCTTCGAGGCCCTGGAGCTCGAGGACGACGCGGTGCTCGATCCGCTCTATGAGCTCTCCCCCGAGCAGCCCGAGGGAGAGTGGTTCGAGTTCAAGAGCGGGGCGCACCGGCTGGCCATCTGGGGCACACCCTTTGGCGGCGACGTGCTGGCGACGGGCCTCATTCGACACCTGGAGCAGGGGAAGGTGAGCGCGCTCCCGGCGTACCCATACCGGCCCAATGACATGATGAGCCTGCGGACCCGCGGGCCGTATCTGCTCATCACACTCGCGGACTCCGGAGCGCATCCGCGGATGTACCGGGGCAAGAAGCTCGTCTGGAGCTCCGAGACGGCCCGGGCCGTGACCCTCTGGCCGAAGTGAGATTATAGAGCGCCCGCGGCAGGGTAGAGTCCTCCCCATGCCATTCCATCCGCCCTGGGGCGGGGCCTTTCGCCTCCAGACATTCGTGCACCGCAAGCCCGAGGCCTTGCCCGCCGAGACGGTCGAGGCCATCCGGGCGGCGATCCTGGGCTCGCCGCTGCTCGGCGACACCACCCTGAACAGCTCGTTCGCCGGCACCTACGGCTTCTCGATTGCCTTCCGGCGCGAGTCCATCTCCCAGGTGACGTCCCGCTTCCCCGCCTTTGGTCCGTTCCTCGAGGCCGCGCTCCTGCCGGACTGCAATGCGTTCCTGCTCAACCCGCTCCTGGTTCAGAACGGACGCGGGGTGGACGCTCACCTCGATCGGAGCCTGAGCTCCTACGGGGCTGGCAACAGCTGCCCGATCGCCGTGAGCGTGCTCTATGTCCAGGTACCGGAGAACCTCTCCGGGGGAGCGCTGCGGCTCTCCCATCGAGGCAAGGAGGTGGCGGCGGTGGCTCCCCGGCCTCGCACGCTGGTGACGTTCCGGGGGGACATCGTGCACGAGGTCGCGGCGGTGGCTGCCGGAGCCCCCGCGCTCTCGTCCGCCCGCATCAGCCTCGTGGTCGAGCAATACCGCGTGAGACAGGAGCAGATGGCATGGATGCCGCTCTTCGATCTGCGGTCCCGGACGGGGGTGAGCGTATGAGCGAGCTGCTGCTGGAAGTCCGCGTGGCTCAGGCCCTGGACAACGTCTTTGCCGCCTTCGACGATCCGTTCCGGCTGCGGCGCTGGTTCGGCGCTCCGCCAGGGAGCTACCGCACCGGGGGAGACGGCACGATGGCTCCGGACGAGCCATTCCAGGTCAACCTGGTCGACGCGCAAGGGGTGCCCTTCGCGCTGGTCTGCCGCATCCTCTCCGTGGTCCCAGGCGAGGGCTTCGAGATGGAGATGGCGTGGAAGGGTGGGAGCCTGGGGCGAGAGGCGACCCGCGCCTCCATCACCCTCCGCGCCATCGAGGGTGGCACGCAGATCCACATCCGCCAGGGCCCGTTCTCGAGCCCCGAGCTGTTGGACGCGAACTGGGCGTACTGGGAGCACTGCCTGGCGCGTCTGGCGCGCGTCGCCTCGGGCGAGGCCGTGCCCTGCTTCGAGGAGTTCTGGGAGGAGTCGCTCGGCTTCGATGAGCCGCTCGGCATGGCGGCCTACACCGTGCTGGCCGGGATGCGGGAGGCCGGGGCGCCCCCCGAGGTGATCGCCCAGGTCGAGGACGCGCTCTACACCCACCTGACTCGCGTGGCCGATGACACCACGGACGTGCTGGCGGCGGTGCTTCGCGCCCGGCTGAAGGAAGCGGCCTCTTAAAAGAAATGCGCCGGCGGGGAAGGTCCGCGCCGGCGCATTCCGTGTCACAGGTTGGAGGTCAAGCCGCTCAGCCCCGGGACGCCCGCTTCAGGCGCCCGGGGCTCGCGTCAGCGCTCAGGCCAGCTTCGCCTGGCGCCGCCGCCCCAGCAGGTACCGCGCCAGGACGAGCAGGCCCAGGTAGATGCTGGCGTCGGTGCCGGAGGTGGCGCCGCAGCCGCAGCCGCTGCCCGCGGCGACGATGCTCACCGGGACAGAGGTGGCCACGTTGCCCGCGCCGTCGACGATGACGGCGGTGACGGTGTGGGTCGTCTCACCCTCCACCTTGGAGCTGTCCCAGCTGGCCGTCAGGGTCGCGTTCGTGCCGCTGGCGATCACCACCCCATCCACGAGGATGGAGATCTGGGTCAGCGTGGTGCCCGGAGCCACCGCGCCCGTGGCGGAGATGCTGACCATGCCGGAGACGGTCGCGCCGCCCGCCGGATCGGTCACCGCCACCGTCGGCTGCGCGAACGCAGTGACGTTGAGCTGCGCCGTGCTGGTCAGGCTGGCCGTCTCCGTGTCCGTGAGGGTGAGCGTCCGCAGGCCCGGGGACTTGAACGTCACCTTGAAGCCCTGGAGCACGCCCTCCACGAACGTCGCGGTGGTGACGAAGGTGGCCGTCGCGTCCGAGCTGGTCACCTTCACCGTGCCGCCGTAGTTGGAGGCCATGTTGCCGTAGGCGTCATAGGCCATGGCCGACAGCGTGGCCTCCTGGCCGGCGCCCACGCTCGGAGCGAGCGACAGCGTGAAGCTGGCCGCCGCACCCGGGTTGACGTTGAACGGCGTGCTCGTGGCGCCCGCGAAGTCCTGGGCGGTGGCCACCAGCGTGTAGCCATTGCCCGTCTTGCGCAGGGACACGGCGCCGAACTTCGCCACGCCGTTGATCGCCTTGGCCGTCAGGGTGCCCAGCAGCTGCGCCCCCGTCGTGTTCTCGCCGAGGCTCAGCGTCACGGTGGCCGTGCTGCCCGTGTCCAAGGCATCCAGCTCGTCACGCAGCTCCACCTCGATGGAGGGCAGGGCCGTGCCCGCCGCCACCTGAGCCGCCGTGGTGCGGAACACCAGCTTCGGAGCATTGCCCGGGGTGATGTCGAACGACGTGCTCGCCGCGGAGGAGAGGGCGGCCGCGCTCGCCTGGAGCGTGTAGCCCCTGCCGTTGCGGTTGATCGACAGGTCCGAGAAGGTGGCCACGCCGTTGATGGCGCTCACCGTCTGCGTGCCCGAGATCGCGCCGCCGCGCGGGTTGTTGCCCAGCGCCACCGTGACGGCGTCCGTGGCACTGGTGTCCACGTTGCCGTAGGCGTCCTGGATGGCCACCCGGACGGCCGGGCTGATCGCCGCGCCCACCTGGGTGGTGCCCGGCTGCACCGTGAAGGAGAGCGCCGCCTTCGGCCCGTTCGAGATGTTGAACATCGCGCTGCTGGCGCTCGCCAGCCCGCTGGCCTGGGCCGTCAGCTGGTAGCCCGTCGCCGCGCGGGCGATGGACAGCTCGCTGAACGTCGCCACGCCATTGAGGGTCGCCACCGTCTTCGTGCCGCTCAGCGTGCCACCCGAGGGGTGGGGGCTGAGCGCCAGCGTGATGCCCGAGCCGGACGCCGTCACCGTGTTGCCCTGGGCATCCAGCACCGCCACGCTGACCGCCGGAGCGAAGGCCGCGCCCGCCGTGCCGTTACCCGGCTGCGTGACGAAGGCCAGCGCCGAGGCCGCGCCGGGGCTGACGCCGAAGGCCGGCGACATCGCGGGAGTGAGGCCCGCGGCGTCCGCCTGCAGCGTGTAGCCCGTGCCCGCCTTGTCCACGGAGAGGCCCGAGAAGGTGGCCACGCCGTTGACGGTCGTCGCCACCAGGGTGCCGCTCAGGGTGGCGCCCGCCGCGTTGGTGAGCGACAGCGTCACCTGCGTGGGCGCACCGGTGATGAGGTTGCCTGCGGCATCCCGCACCGCCACCCGGACCGTGAAGGCCGAGCCCGAGCCCACGAAGCCCGAGGGCACGCTGGTGAAGGCCAGCTGCGCCGCGGCACCCGCGAGGACGTCGAAGCCCACGCTGGTGTCCGAGTAGAGGCCGCTCGCGCCCGCCACCAGGGTGTAGTTGAGGCCCGCGCGATCCACCGACACGGTGTCGAAGGTGGCCACGCCACCCGCCGCGGGGATCGTCGTGGTGCCGCTCAGCGTGCCGCCCGACGGGTTGTTCCCGAGGGACACGGACACCGGTGTGGTGGCCTGCGTCGCCAGGTTGCCGTACCGGTCGTACAGGGTCGCCTGGATGGCCGGGGTGATGACGGCGCCCGCGGAGACATTGCTCGGCTGCTGGGTGAGGGTCACCCGGTATGGCGCACCCGCGGTGATGTTAAACGGGCTGCTGCTCGCGCCCGTGAGCGTCCCCGCGGAGGCATCCAGGGTGTAGCCGGAGTTGGCATTGGTGAGCGCCAGGTTGCCGAAGGTGGCCACGCCGTTGACGGCAGCCACGGTGGTGGTGCCGGACAGCGTGCCGCCGCCCGGGTTGGTGCCCAGCGCGACAGTGACGTTGGCCGTGGCCGTCGTGGCGTTGCCGAACGCGTCCACGATGGCCACCTGCACCGCCGGGGTGATGGCCGTGCCCGCCACGGTGCTGGAGGGCTGGGTGAGGAAGGCCAGCCTGGACGCCGCCCCGGGCGTGATCTGGAACGCCGTGCTGGTGGTGCTAGCGAGACCCGAGGCGCTGGCGACCAGCGTGTAGCCCACGCCCACCTTGTTGAGGGACAGGTTGCTGAAGGTGGCCACGCCATTGACGGCCGCCACCTGGGTGGTGCCGGACAGCGTGCCGCCGCCTGGGTTGTTGCCCAGCGCGAGGGTGATGATGTTCGAGCCCGTGGTGACAGGATTGCCAGCCGCGTCCACCAGGCCCACCTTCACAGCCGGGGTGATGGAGGTACCCGCCACGGCACTCGAGGGCTGCACGGTGAAGGCCACTGCAACCGCGGTGGTGACAGAGGTGGTGGCGCTCCCGGTGATGGCGGGGGACGCCGTGTCGGTCGCAGTGACGGATTGCGTGCCCAGGGTCTTGAAGGTGATGGGAACGTTGCTCGCCACGCCCTGAGAGAAGGTGACGGTGGGGGGCAGCACCGCCTGCGTATCCGTGCTGGTGAAGGAGGCGCTGCCGGTGTAGCTGGTAGCAGGCACGCCCACCGCATCCAGTGCGGTGACGGTGAACGCGACAGGCCCGTTCACCGGTGACGCCTCGGGCAGCCCGGTCACCCGGTAGGAGACGGCCGGTCCCGGCGGAGGCGTATTGGTGGTGCACGTCCCATATCTGTCCGCGGTGATGCGGACGTCGTCCACGTAGGCGCCCTCCTGATGGATGACGGAGTCGGAGGAGAAGCGGAAGCCGAACCACACCGTCTGCCCGGCCAGCGCGTTCAGGTTGACGGTCACCGCCTTCAGCGCGCCGTTGGCGCCCGTGTTCGTGCCCGTCCAGATCCGGGTGCTCGTGCTGCTGATGAGCGTGTTGTCGTAGACTCCGGCCGAGATGTACGGCGCCGTCGTGGAGGCCGCGTCACCGACGTTGGTCCACGGACCGGTCGCCGACGTCGTGCTGTACACCAGCCAGGCGCCGTCATACCGCGTCTCGATCGAGTACCAGAGGTTGAACGTCATCTGGGGACCGGCGGCGCTGGCCGGGATGGCGAAGCCGTTGATGCCGGCCGTCGTGCCATTGCCACCGAGCACCAGCGTGGCCACGGTGCTCGCGGGGTAGGTGCCGGTGCAGCCGCCGGTGGTCGGGCCGAAGCGGTACGACTTGTCGGCCGACTGGTAGTGGCAGCCGGTGACGATGTTCAGCGTCGCCGAGGAGCCGGCGGAGGCCGTCGGGATCCAGTATGAGGATGCGTTGGGCGGCCGGTTGCCGTCCAGGTCATCGAAGTAGCGGATATCCGGAGTCACCGTGCCGGTGGGCACGGCCGACTTCTCCACGGTGTTCGTGTCCTCGTTGACGGCGGTGCTCGTCTCCGTGGCACGGACCACATAGTAGTAGCGGGTCCCGCTGTTCAGGTTCAGGTCATCCGCGAAGCTGGTGCCCGTGAGGTTCGTGGCGATCTTGTTGCCGAGCGACGGGGTGAAGCCCGGGGTGGTGCCGCGGTAGACGGAGTAGCTCAGCGTCCCGCCGCAGCTCGTCGTGGCCGCGGCCCAGGAGACCGTGGTGCCGCAGGTGGCCACGCCCGCGTTGGTCACGCTGGCCACGCCCGCGAACGTCGGCGCCAGCGTGCAGGCGCCGGTAGCGGTGACAGAGACCTCGGTGGACGGAGGAGCCTCGACGCACAGCGCGCCGCGCACCACGTAGTAGTAGGTGACGCCGCCGGAGACGCCGATGTCCGCGTACGGCGACGCCGCCGCCGAGCCGATCTTGGTGTACGGCCCGCCCGGGGTGGTGGAGCGGTAGATGTTGTAGGTGCTGGCGTCGTTGTTCGTCCAGGAGAGGTCGATGCGGTTGTTCCCGTTGACGGTGGCCGCCACGCCGGTCGTCTGCGCGGGGGTCGTGCCGCAGGTGTTGTAGGCGATGAGGGCGAAGTCCTGGTCCAGCGTGGAGCTGTTGCCCGGCACGCCGTCCGAGGTGATGTTGGCCGCCGTCACCGTGATGGTGAAGGGCCCGGAGGTGCCCGCGGGCAGGAAGACGCTCTCCACGTTGTTGGAGGCGTCCGCCGTGCCACCCGTCACCGAGCTGGCACCCGTGAAGACGTTGCCCTTGTAGGTGTTGCCGCCCACCGTCACGCTCAGGTCCAGGTTGTTCTTCCAGGCGCTGCCGGTGGTGGAGCCCGGCGCGTCCGTCCACGCCAGGGTGACGCGGAAGGGCTTGGTGGGATCTCCCCCCGAGCCGTTGAAGGTGCGCGTCTGGCCGGTGGCGGTGAAGAGGTTGGCCGGGTTCTGGTCATCCAACGTGCGCGGAACGCCGTCGAAGGCCATGCCCAGGTCCATCAGGCCCATGCCCTGGTTGTTGGACCAGAGGGTGTCATTGGCGCTGGTGCCCGCCATGTAGCGGGCCGAGTTCATCAGGAAGCCCTTGGTCATCGCCGCGCTGGGCGGGGCCATTCCCTGGTTGAGGAAGTACTGGCGCACGAGCGCCGCGCCGCCGGCGATGGCCGGGGTCGAGTGCGAGGTACCGGAGGAGGCCGTGTACCACTGCTGGCCCACCGGCCAGAAGTTGCTGGTGCCGGGGCCGGCGCACACGCCCGTGGCGTCGAAGCAGCTGAGCGCCTGGCCGTTGCCGGACGGAGGATTGGCGGAGAGCGCCGCCTGGGCCACGCCGCCAGAGACGTGCGTGCCGGGGGCCATCAGGTCCGGCTTCTTGCGGCCGTCCGCGGTGGGGCCGCGGCTGGAGAAGCCCACGACGTCGAAGCCGCCGTTCGCATCCGTGTCGGTGACGCCGCACTGGTCCGCGGCGCCGAAGGGATGGACGTTCTCGGAGGCGCCCGCGGTGATGATGTTCTTCGCGGTGCCGGGGCTGCCCACCGTGCCCGCGCTGGAGCCGGAGTTACCCGCGGCGAAGACGATGACCATCTCCTGGTTGCCCGTGGCAGGCACCGCCGAGGCGGCCGGCTGCGCGTCGCGGGCGAGGAAGTCGTAGCGCTGTGCGTCCGAGGTATAGGCGCTGGTGTTGGCACCCCAGCTGTTGGAGCTGACGCGCATGCCATCGCGGTAGGCGCGCGACTGCAGGTCCTCGTAGTCGGGGCTGGTGAAGGAGCCCGGGTCGAAGATGACGGAGGAGCCCAGCTTCACGAAGGGCGCCACGCCCAGGCCGTAGTTGAAG